>Ga0247727_10000520_pt1 | contig 93962 bp, 76 predicted proteins | sample WisWelCaveWW1625_FD_202498 | JGI IMG/M metagenome (GOLD analysis project Ga0247727, IMG submission 202498) | Biofilm microbial communities from Wishing Well Cave, Virginia, United States - WW16-25 | ecosystem: Environmental > Aquatic > Deep subsurface > Groundwater > Cave microbial mat | place...
TGAACCGCGTTACACTCCGTGCGCATTGGGCGGGCCTCCTGATCCGTTATAGGTGTTTTCGGCAACTCACCTTGTAACGAATCAGCCCGCCCTTTGCTATGTCATTCGTGAGATATGCGGGCTAGACCCGATCCTTCAGGTCCCGCGGAAGGGGCGGCCCGCCGCGCGATTCCGAGGGCGCTCGGAGGAACGCCCCGGGACGAAGCGGCCGTCCCGGGGCGGAGGTTTCGTGGAGCGGGAAACGGGGCTCGAACCCGCGACCCTCAGCTTGGGAAGCTGATGCTCTACCAACTGAGCTATTCCCGCCCAAGTCGTATCGCCGCGGACGGAGCCCGCGGACGGAGTCTTATTATGGCCCGTCGGCCCCTTCGGTCAAGGGGGAATCAGGAAACGCGAGGAGGATCGCTCAGCGCCCCGCGCGGAGATGGTCGAGGATCGCGCGCGCGACTCGCACCGGGTCCGAATCGCCCGGCATCCAGGCGATCTCCGGCATCGCGCGAAACCACGTCATCTGGCGCTTCGCGTACCGGCGCGTGGCGCGAACGGCGAGGGCGGTCGCTTCGTCGAGCGGGAACTCGCCGCGGACGAAGCGCACGATCTCCGCGTAGCCGGGCGCGCGGAAGGCGGGTGCGTCGGGCGGGACGCCGCGAGCGAGGAGTCCGCGCACCTCGTCGACGAGGCCCGCGGCGAGCATCGCGTCGAAGCGGCGGGCGATCCGCTCGGCGAGCGCCTCGCGCGGCCACTCGATCGCGAACGCGCGCGCCGCGACCCCGATCGGCGGCTCGGCGCCGCGGCGGCGCGCGACGCTCGCGCGCATCCCCGTCCCCTCGATGATCTCGAGCGCGCGCGTGATGCGCACGGCGTCGTTCGGGTGGACGCGCGCGGCGGTCTCGGGGTCGCGCGCGACCAGCTCGGCGTGGAGCGCGGGCCAGCCGACGCGGTCGGCGCGCGCCCCTAGGCGCCGCCGGAACGCCGCGTCGCGTCCCGGCCCCGCGAAGAGCCCGATGAGGAGCGCGCGCACGTAGAGCCCCGAGCCGCCGACGACGATCGCCGCGCGCCCACGCGCGCGGATCGCCGCGATCGCCGCGCGCGCCTCGCGCGCGTAGCGCGCCGCGTTCGCGACGTCCGTCGGCTCGAGGAGGTCGAGCATGTGGTGAGGGACTCGCGCGCGCGCCGCCGCGTCCGGCTTTCCAGTCCCCACGTCGAGCCCGCGGTAGAGCTGCCGCGAGTCCGCCGCGACGATCTCGGCGCCGCAGCCGAGCGCCTCGGCGACGAAGAGGCTCACGTCCGTCTTCCCCGAGGCGGTCGGGCCGACGAGGAGGAGGAGAGGCCGCTCCCGCCCGCTAGCGCCGTCCGAAGAGACGCTCGATCTCATGGAGCGTGACGCGCGCGACGACCGGTCGCCCGTGCGGGCACGCGAACGGGTTCTCGGCGCGCGCGAGGCGCGCGAGGAGGCCGCGGATCTCGGCGGGCGCGAGCGGGTCGCCGGCGCGCACGGCGGTCTTGCAGGCATACGAGCGCGCGGCGCGCACGAGGCGGTCGCGCGCCGCCGCGTCGCGCGCGAGGTTGTCGAGGATCTCGCGGAGCCAGCGCCCCGCGTCGTCGCCGCGGCGCTCGGCGGGCACCGCATCGATCGCGAACGCGGTCGGGCCGATCGCGCGGACCGAGAACCCGAGACGCTCGAGGGGCTCCGCGAACTCCTCGAGGCGCTGCGCCTCGTCGACCGGGAGATCGATCGCGGCCGGCACGAGGAGCGGCTGGCTCGCGCCGCGCCCGCGCTCGAGGCGCGCGAGCCCCTCCTCGTAGAGGATCCGCTCGTGCGCGGTGTGCTGGTCGACGAGGAGGATCCCCTCGGGCGACTCGGCGACGAGGTACGTGCGGTGGACCTGGATGACGTGCGGCGCGGAGACGAGCGTCTCGAGAAGCGCGCGCCCGACGGGCGCCCCGGCGAGCGGAGCGGCGGTTGCCGGCCCGCCGCCCGCGGGTACGATCGGCCCCGCATCGCCCGGCGCGCCGCCGGGCGACGCGGCCTCCCACGCCGGGAGCGCCCCTTCGCGGAGAGCGCCCCCTTCCCACGCGTCGAAGAACCCGCCGTGCGCCGGCGGGACGCCCGCGGATTCGGTCGCGGCGCCCGCGCCCGCCCCCGCGCGCCACGCGAACGCATCGCCGCCCGCCGCGTCCCGCCCGCCGCGCGCCTCGAGGTCGGGCACGATCCCCTCCCCGGCGAGCGCGCGCGCGACCGCGCGCCGCACGAGGCGGAAGAGCCCCCCCTCGTCGGCGAAGCGGACCTCCTTCTTCGTCGGATGCACGTTCGGATCGACGCGGCTCGGCGGCAACTCGATCACGAGGACCGCGATCGGGTATCGCCGCGAAGGAAGGAGCGGCTCGTAGCCCTGGAGGAGCGCGCGGAGGAGCGATCGGCTCTCGATCGGCCGGCCGTTCACGGCGAGCGTCACCGCGTCCGGCACGCCGCGCGTCACGCGCGGCGGGCTCACGAACCCGCTCACGCGCGCGTCGCCCTCGACGCCGGTCACGGCCACCAGCGACTCCTCCAGCGCGTCACCGTAGACGGCCGCCATGCGCGCCGCCAGCGGAAGGTCTGCGTTCAAGCGGAGAAGCGTCTTTCCGTTCTCGGAGAGCGTGACGCCCACGCCGGGCGCCGCCAGCGCGTGCGCGGTCACCTCGCGCGAAGCCGCCCGCACCTCGCCCGCCTGCGTCTTCTGGAATTTCCGCCGCGCCGGAGTGTTGAAGAAGAGCTGCGACACGCGCACGGTCGTCCCGCGGGCGCGCGCCGCCGCCTCCGCGGCGACCCGCTCGCCGCCGCGCACCACGACCCGCGTCCCCTCGGCGTCCCCGGCGCTCGTCAGCATCTCCACCTCGGCGACGGCCCCGATCGCCGCGAGCGCCTCGCCGCGAAACCCGAGCGTCGCCACCGCCTCGAGGTCGTCGAGGTCCCGAATCTTGCTCGTCGCGTGGCGCTCGAACGCGAGAAGCGCGTCCTCGCGCGCCATCCCGCTCCCGTCGTCGACGACCGTGACGCGGAGGTCTTCGCCGCGCTCGATGGCGACGGTCACCTCCATCGCCCCCGCGTCGAGCGCGTTCTCGACCAACTCCTTGACGACGGAGGCGGGGCGCTCGACGACCTCCCCCGCCGCGATCTTCTCGACGAGGTCGCGCGGGAGGCGCCGGATTCGGGGCGCGCTCAACGGCCGCCGCCCCTTTTGTCGCGCGCGAGGCGGCGCTTCCACGCCGCGAGCCAGGCGAGCGCCTCGACGGGCGGTAGGCGGTCGATGTCGAGCGCGCGGAGCTCGCGCTCGAGCGCGCTCTCCCGCTCGGTGGGCGCCACCACGAGCGGGAGTTGGATCGGCTCCGCGCGCCGCGGCGCGCGCGCGCCGCGCGCGATCACCGGAAGCCCCTCCGCGCCGAGCTCCCCCGCCTCGAGGTTCTCGAGGACCTCGCGCGCCCGCTCGATCACCGCGCGCGGCAGCCCCGCGAGCGACGCGACGTGGATCCCGTACGAGCGGTCCGTCGCTCCCTCGACGACGCGGCGCAGGAAGACGACGCACCCCTCCCACTCCTTCACCTCCACGTGATAGTTCTTCACCCGCGAAAGCGTGAGCGCGAGGTCGGTCAATTCGTGGTAGTGCGTCGCGAAGAGCGTGCGCGGCGCGCCCTCGGGCCGCTCGTGCAGGTGCTCGACGACCGCCCACGCGATCGAGAGCCCGTCGAACGTGCTCGTCCCGCGGCCGACCTCGTCGAGGAGGACCAGGCTCCGCGGCGTGGCTTGATGGAGGATCCGAGCCGTCTCGATCATCTCGACGAGGAACGTGCTCTGCCCACGCGCGAGGTCGTCGCGAGCCCCGATGCGCGTGAAGATCCGATCCACGACGCCGATCCGCGCCGACGTCGCCGGCACGAACGCCCCCGCCTGCGCGAGGATGACGAGAAGCGCGTTTTGCCGGAGGAAGGTCGACTTCCCCGCCATGTTCGGCCCCGTGATGAGGTGGATCCGCGCTTCCTCGGGTTCGAGGTGGAGGTCGTTCGCGATGAAGGCGCCTCGCGGGAGGAGTTGCTCGAGGACCGGATGACGCCCCTCGGTGATCGCGAGCGCACTCCCCTCCTCGACGGCCGGCTCGACGTAGCCCCGCTCGGCCGCAATCTCGGCGAACGCGGCGACGACGTCGACGCCCGCGACCGCCGCCGCGACCGCCGCGAGGCGCGCGCCGTTCCGCGCGAGGTCGCGCCGGAACGCGACGAAGAGCGCCTCCTCGAGTTCGGCGACGCGGTCCTCCGCGTCGAGCACCTTCTCCTCGAAGGCGCGCAGTTCCTCCGTCACGAAGCGCTCGGCGCCGGAGAGCGTCTGCTTGCGCGAGTAGTCGGCGGGGACGCGGTCCTTGTGCGGCCGCGTGACCTCGATGTAGTAGCCGAACACGCGATTGAAGCCCACCTTCAGCGATGCGATCCCCGTGCGCGCCCGCTCGCGCTCCTGGAACGCGAGCACCCACTCCTTCCCGTGGCGCGTCACGCCGCGCAGCTCGTCGAGTTCGTCGTTCCAGCCGTCGCGGATCACTCCGCCGTCGCGCGCGGCCGCCGCGGGCGCGTCGGCGATCGCCTCGCCGATCGCGGCGGCGAGGTCCTCGCAGCCGTCCCAGCCGTCGCGCGCGCCCGCGAGGAACGGCGCGTGGAGCGTCGTGAGCGCCTCGGCGACCTCCTGGGCCGCGCGGAGCGACGCGCGGATCTCGACGAGGTCGCGGGGCGACGCCTTCTCGCAGACGAGCCGCGCGCCGGCGCGCTCGAGGTCGCGGACGCGCCCGAGCGCCTCGCGCAGGCGCGCGCGCACCGGCCGCCGCTCGAGGAGCTCGCGCACGGCGGCGTGGCGGGCGCGGATCGCCGGCACGTCGACGAGCGGCTCGACGAGCCACCGGCGGAGGAGGCGCGAGCCCATCGGCGTCCTCGCGCGGTCGATGCTCGCCGCGAGCGTCGTCTCCGGCGCCGCGCCCGCCGAGAGCTCCACGATCTCGAGGTTCCGGCGCGTGATCTCGTCGAGGACGAGGTGCGCGACGCGCCGCCGCTCGCGGATCGCGGTCACGTGCTCGAGGTGCGTGCGCCCGAGCCCCACGAGGTAGTCGAGGAGGACGCCCGCGCACCGGAGCGCGGCGCTCAAGTGCGTGACGCCGAACCCGTCGAGCCCGTGCGTCTTGAACTGCGCGGCGAGCGTCTCGAGCGCCCGCCGCTCATCCCAGCGGCCGTCGGCGACCCACGTGATCGCGGGCGCCGGATCGAGCGCGCTCAGGAGATCCCCCTCGCGACCGCGGAGCGACTCCGGGAGGAGGACCTCCGGCGGCGCGAGGAGATCCAATTCGTCGGCGACGCGATCGCGCTGGGGCTCGGCGACCCAGAAGTCCCCCGACGAGAGCGAGAGGGCCGCGAGACCGACCCGCTCTCCCTCCGGGTGGAGGGCCGCGAGGTACATGTCGCGCTCCGGCCGGAGGAGGTGGTCCGAGAGGACCGTCCCGGGCGTCACGACCTCCGTCACCGCGCGCTTCACGAGGCCCTTCGCCTTGCGCGAGTCCTCCACCTGGTCGCAGACGGTCACCTTGTACCCCGCGCGCAGGAGCCGGGCGATGTAGCCCTCTGCGGCGTGCCACGGGACGCCCGCCATCGCGACCGGGTTCGTCTTCCCCTTGTCTCGCGTCGTAAGCGCGAGCCCGAGGACCTTCGAGGCGACGACCGCGTCGTCGTGGAACATCTCGTAGAAGTCGCCCATGCGGAAGAGGAGGATCGCGTCCGGGTGCGCCTGCTTGATCGACTGGTACTGGCGCATCATCGGCGTGTCGACGCCGCCGGCCCGCCGCGCGTCCTTCCCGGCGATCTCATCGGGGCCGGGCAGGGGCGTCACGGCGTCACCACCGTTCCAGCATAGCCGTCCTCCGCGAGGTCTCGGATGAGGTCGAGCGCCGGGACGCTGTCGGCGAACGAGCCGATGAGCACGCGGAAGACCGGCTCGCCGTCCGCGCCGGTCTCCTCGACGACGATCGGCTTCTCCTCGCGGCGCGCCGTGAAGTCCTCGACGAAGCGCGCCGCCTCGGGCTCCGTCGGGAAGTCGCCGAGGCTCACGGAGAGACGCGCCGTCGCCGGGAGCGGCTGAACGACCGTCGTCGTGGGCGCCGCCGCCGAGTCCGCGACGACCGTCTCGAGCCGCTTCGTGGCGAGCGCGGCCTCGAGCGCCTCCGGGTGGTCGCGCAGGATCCTCTCGTAGAGGTCTCGCGCCGCGCCTCCGCGGCGGCGCGCGCGCTCCAGGTCCGCCGCGCCGAGGAGGGCGGGGGCTCGAAGCGCCTCGTCCCCTTCGGCCACCTCCGCTTGCCGGAAGAGGGCCTCCGCCTCCTCGGGATAGCCCGCGGAGAGGAACGCCCCCGCGAGCGCGAGCGACGCCCAGCCGTCCCACGGCGCGCTCCCGATCTCGCGGTGATGGGAGCGGAGCGCGACCGGCGACTCGCCCGCGCCGAGGCGCGACACGAGGAGCCAGGCGCGCGCCTCCGAGAGCTGCGGCTCGTGCAGGTCGCGCGACGCGAGGAACCGCTCGGCCGATTCGATCGCGTCGGTGTAGAGGCCGCCCGCGGCGCGGTAGCGCGTGAGGGCGAGGAGCGCCTCGCGCGCTTCGGGCGTCGCGGAGTAGTCCGAGGCGATCCGCTCCCAGCGCGCCGCGGCTCGCTCCGCGTCGCGCTCGAGCGACGCCGCGAGCGAGAGGGCCCGCGCGGCGAGCGGGCTCTCGGGGCTCTCCTTGAGGAACTGCTCGATGATCCGGAGCGCCTCGGCGCGCTCGCCGCTCCGAGCGCGCTCGACGATCTCGCGCAGCGGGTCGACCAGTTCGCCGCGCGGCGCCCGTTTCTCCTTGGGCGCGGCGAGGGCGGTCGCCGGCGAGCGCACGAGCGCGAGGAGCGCGAGGAGCGCGACGAGCGCGGCGACCACGACGACCGCCGAGAGGCCGGCGAGCGCGGCGGACGCGATCCGCGCGCGCGCGGCGATGAACGGCGCTCTAGCGAGCGAACGGGGCGGCGCGCTGCTAGCGGCGCCGCGCCCCGGGCTTCTCCTCGCCGGGCGAGAAAGCCGTCGCGAACAGGTTCCACTCATCGAAGTCGGAGCACTCCCAGATGGGGTGGTAGGCGGCGGCTTCCCGCGCGCGGCTCACGGGGTCCTCGACGCCGTCGGCGAGGATCTGGAGAAACTCGTCCAGCTCCCGCTCGGACTCGCGGACCCGACCGGACTCGTGAAGGAGAAGGATCAGGCGGCGCCGGATCGGGCGCGACTTCGGCGAGATCTCGAGCGCCTTCTGGCAGACGGCGATCGCCTCCTCGTGCTCGCCGCGCTTTCGGTGGAGGTTGGCGAGCGCCTCGAGCGTGGTCGTGTCGTCCGGGTGCTCGCGCAGGAGGCGGTCGTAGATCACCTCGAGGTCGCCGAGCGTCCCGCGCCCGAGCGTCCCCCGGTCGAAGAAGGCGCGCTCGAGCCGCTCGAACGTGAGGAACGCGAGGCTCGGCCTCTGATCGACGATCCGCTTCCAGTGGTGGATGGCGTCGTCCAGCTCGGAGCGCAGATAGAGGAGATCGCCGAGGGCGAGGTGCGCCGGGACGCACGCCGAATCGAGCCGAAGACCCTCGCGGAGCTCCTCGCGGATGTCCGCGTCCTCGCGGCCTCGCACGACCTGGCACGCTGTCCAGGTCCGGTAGAGCGCCATCTCCTTCTGGGCGTTCTCGTCGCCCCGCTCCTCCTTCCAGATCTCGCGGCGGAGGTCGTACGCCTTCTCCCAATCTCCCGAACGTTCCGCGAGGGTCACCATCCGCAGGCGAAGCGACGGCTCGAGCGGCTGCTTCTCCAATTCCGCGAGGACCTCGCGCGCCCGGTCGCGCTTGCCCAATTCGAGGAGGTCGGCGGCGAGGCTCTCCTGCACGCGCGCTCGGATCGTCGGCGCGAGGTCGCCCCGCACGAGAAGCGTGCGGTGGATCTGGTACGCGTACTGCGGCTTCCGGTTGCGCCGGTAGATGTCGCCGAGCCGGACGTACGCGTCGATGTTCGCGGTGTCCTCGCGGACCGCGTCCTTCAGGAGGTCGAGCGCCGCGCGGTCGTTGCCGTCGATCAGCGCGGCGAGCCCGCGGATGTACGTCGACTCCTTTGGCGAACGCTCGCGGAGCAGCCGCCGCTCGCGGAGGATCAGGAACCCGATGATCCCCGAGATCGCGACGAACAGGAGGATGAACGATTCGGGGCTCATGGGCCGACCCTCGTCGCGCTCGCCGCGAACCCGCCCGATGGCCCCTCCTCCTCCTCGAGCGGGAGGTTGCGGAGGTCGGTCAACTCGCGCCGGATGTTTCGGTTCTCCTTCTTGAGGCGGCCGACCTGCGCGTAGAGGTCGAGGAGGTGGGCGACGATGAAGATGAGCGTGAAGAAGACGCCGACCGCGAAGGCGACGCCGAGCGCGAGCACGAGCGGCACGTCGGTGAAGCGGCCGAATCCCAATTGGACGTCGACTCGGTCCTCGGGGTTGAGCACCGTGAAGGCGATCATCCCCAGGACGAAGACGAAGAGAAGGGCGCTGGTCACGACCCGAAAGACGCTCATCGTGCCACCTCCGCATAACGGTTCGAGGATATCGGGGCGCGCTCGCGCGGCGGCTCGTCGAGGACGGCGGCGAGGAGACCCGCGCCGCGGGTCGCGGTGATCTCCGCCGTAACGAACTCGCCGGGCTCGATCGGCCTCGCGGCGACGAGGGAGACCGCCTTGTTGTTCCGGAGCCGACCGAGCCATCCGCCCGACCCGCGCTCGCTCACGCCCTCGACGAGAGCGGAGAGGCGCCTTCCGACGATCGCGCGGCTCCGTGCCTCGGAGAGCTGTTTCTGGAGGGAGAGCGCCCGCTCGAGCCGCTCCGACTTGACCTCCTCCGGGACCGTGTCCCCATGGTCGACGGCCCGAGTTCCCGGCCGCGGCGAGTACTTGAAGAGGAACGACGCGTCGAACTCGGCCGCTTCCATCAGGGCGAGCGTCGCCTCGAAGTCCGCGTCGGTCTCGCCCGGGAACCCGACGATGATGTCGGTCGTGAGGCCGAGCCCGGGGATCCGCGCGCGCGCCCGCGCGACGGCCTCGAGGTACCACGAGGGCGTGTAGAGCCGCCGCATGCGGCGGAGGACCGGGAGCGAGCCGGATTGCACGGGGAGGTGGAGGTGCTCGCACACCGAGTCGCACTCCGCCATCGCGTCGAGGAGGCGCGTCGTGAAGTGGCGCGGGTGCGACGACGTGAAGCGGACGCGCGGGACCGGGGCCTCTCGGTCGATCCGCCGCAGGAGGTCCGCGAAATCGACGCCCTCCCACCTGTACGCGTTCACTTTTTGCCCGAGGAGCGTCACCTCGCGGCATCCCATCTCGCGGAGCGCGCCGATCTCGGCGACCACCTCGTCGGGCGACTTCGAGCGCTCGCGCCCCCGCACGATCGGCACGATGCAGAAGGTGCAGAACGAGTTGCACCCCTGCATGATGCTCACGAACGCGCGGCCCCACTCCGTCATCTCGGCGACCCCGCCGTAGACGAGCGCCGCCGAGATCTCGATGTCGACGAGCGGGTCCCCTTCCGCCTCGAGCTCCTCGAGGAGGCGCGGGAGGCGCGCGTACGCATCGGTCCCGATCACGAGGTCGACGTGCGGGGCGTCCTCTTGGATCCGCTCGCCGAGCCGCTGCGCCATGCAACCCGCGACGCAGAGCACGGCGCCGGGCCGCCGCTCCTTGACGCGGCGGAGCTCGCCGATGCGGCCGAACACGCGCTCCTCCGCGTGCTCGCGCACCGCGCACGTGTTGAGGAGGATGAGGTCCGCCTCCTCGGGGGTCTCGACGGACCGGTACTCGGAGCGCTTGAGGATCCCCGCGATGAACGCCGCGTCGTACTCGTTCATCTGGCAGCCGTAGCTCTCGATGTAGAAGGTCTTCACGGGCGCCGCCTCATGCCGTCGCCCCGCGCGATCCGGCGCGGCCCGCATTCACGCCGCCTCGCCGACGGGGACCCCGCGGAGCCCGCGCCGCCCCTCGTGGAGCGTGACCGCCACGATCCGGTTCACGAGCGCCTCGTCTCCCGGCAGCTCGGCGCGGACGTAGTTGCCCGTGTAGCCGGCGAGCCGCCCCTGGGGCGTCCGCTTCGCCTCGACGAGGACCTCGGCGCGCGCGCCGACGAAGCGCCTCTCGAACGCGGCCCCCTTCTCGTCCGAGACGGCCCGCATGCGCGCCGCTCGCTCCCGCTTCTCAGCCGGGGGGACGGCGTCCGCGAGGGAGGCCGCCTCCGTGCCGGGACGAGGCGAGTACGGGAAGACGTGCAGGCGCGTGAAGGGCATCGACGCGACGAAGCGAAGCGACCGCTCGAAGGACTCCGCGTCCTCCCCCGGGTAGCCGACGAGGATGTCGGTGCCGATCCCGACGTCGGGGCGCCGCGCGACGAGGCGCGCGACCTTCTCCGCGAAGTGGCGCGTCGTGTAGCCCCGCCGCATGCGGCGGAGCGTGCCGTCGTCCCCGCTCTGGAGCGGCAGGTGGAAGAACGGCATGAGGGTCGGCGCGGCCGCGAGACCCAGGAGGCGATCGGTGAGGTGCTGGGGCTCGAGCGAGGAGAGGCGCAGCCGCCGGAGCCCGGGGACCGCGAGGACCCGCTCGACGAGCGCGTCGAGGCGCGCGCGCCGCTCCGGGTCGCGCCACGAGCCGAGGTGGACGCCCGTGAGGACGATCTCGAGGTGGCCCGCGTCGACGAGGCGCCGCGCCTCGTCCACGACCGCGCGCGCCGATCGGCTCCGACTCCGGCCGCGCACCGCGGGGATCACGCAGAACCCGCAATGCCCGTCGCACCCATCCTGCACCTTGACGGTCGCGCGCGTCGTCCGGTCGAATCGCGCGACCGGAGTCTCGTCGTACTCGAGTCGGCGCCCCCCCGCCGGCTCGTGGAGGATCCTCCCGGCGCTCGCCTCCGCGCCGCGCCGTCCCTCGACGCGCGCCCGCACGATCTCGGCGATCCTCCCCTTCTCGCTCTGCCCGACGACGAGCGCGACGCCCGGGATCCGCGCGACCGCCTCGGGGTCGCGCTGTGCGTAGCACCCCGTCACGACGACGCGCGCCTCCGGGTTCTCGCGCACGATGCGGCGGACGAGTTGACGGCACTGCGCGTCCGCCGACTCGGTCACCGTGCACGTGTTCACGACGTGGAGGTCGGCGCCCTCGCCCTCCCGCGCGAGCGCGTAGCCCGCGCGCACGAGGGCCTCGCCCATCCCCTGGGTCTCGTACTGGTTGATCTTGCAGCCGAAGGTATGGAGTGCGACGAGCGGCATCGTTGGAAGGGGCCGACACACGTCGACCCGCGAGCGATTCTAGGCGCTGCGGGTCGGGGTGTCAACGCGCGAAAGGCGGCTTCGATCAGCGGACGAGCTGCATCCTCCGGATCGCGCTCTCCGCGCCGCTCGAGAGCTGGTAGAAGTAGACGCCCGACGCGACGCGATGCGCGCCGTCCGTGCCGTCCCAGACGACCGAGTGAGCCCCCGCGGGGAACTCGCCGTCGACGAGCGTGCGGACCTCGCGGCCGCCGACGTCGAAGACGCGGAGCGTCGCGCGGCCGGGGCGAGCGAGCTGGAAGCGGATCTCGGTGCTCGGCGAAAAGGGGTTCGGGTGGTTCGGCTCGAGCCGGAGCGCGGTCGCGCCCGCGCCGAAGGAAACGCCGGTCAGCGAGGGGCATGCGTCGCAGGCGCCGGCGAGCGCGGGCGTCGTCATCAGGTCCCAGTCGAGGACCGACCCGACGTCCTGTCCGGCCAGGTCCGAGACCGTGAGGACCCAGTTACCCAGCGTGGACTGGGCGTTGAACGCGGAGAGGGGTTGCTTGGGCTGGGCGACGCCCGAGTACCACGGGGTCGTGCCCACGCAGTGCGTCTCCGGGTCGAACCCGGACGCGTCGTCGAACGTGATGTCCATGTCGTCGTCGCCGCACCCGAAGGTCCCGGGAGGGACGCCCGGTCGGTCGAGCAGCACGACCTCCGTCCCGAGCGGGCTCCGGATCTTGATGAAGAGGTCGCCGACCCACGTATGCTGGATCTGCACGTGGACGTCGACGTCGGTGATCGGCGTGTCTTGGCTAACCGAGAGCGTGCTCGTCGCGCCCAGCGGGACGTTGTCGGGTATCGAGAGCGGGAGTCCCTGGGGGACGAGCGATTGCCCCACCGCGCGTCCGAATGAACCGGGGTAGGGCCCCCCCTCGTTGCTCGAAACCGTAAGGTCGAAGTCGATCGTCGAGAAACAAGGAACGTTCTCGGCGATCCGCGCGACGAAGTGCGGCGCGTCGGACGTGGTCGCTACGCCGACCGTCAGGTTCGGCCAGGTCGCCGTGCCGTCGAGGATCGTCACCCCCGGCGTCGAGGATGTGAGGACCCCCGTCACCCCGGTGTGGTTCATCGCGGTCGCCTTTATGGTGACGGAAACCGTCACGTCCTCTCCAGGCTCCACGATCCCGTTCGCGTCTCCGTGGCCCGCGGCGCAGTCGTCCACGACGATCGCGTCGCTCACGTAATCGATGCCGACGCTCACGTCGTATCCGGTCTGCTGGAAGTTCGTGACGAACGAGTTGATCTCCGTCTGCGTGTACCCCAAGCCGACCGCGGCCTGGAGCACGGCCTGCGCGGCGTCGTTCTGGCTCGAGGCGGAGTTCGTCGTCGCGATCCCCTCGAAGACCGCCGCGTCGGTGCGGTTCCTTCCCACGTCGTCCCAGATCCTCATGAGGCAGGTCGCCCAGATCTGCCCGTCCGTGTGAACCTGGTTCACGAGGCCGCCTGGGTACAACGCCCCGTAGTTCGTGATGCGGCCGGCCCAGAACGGGTTGTGCCCATCCCAGTTGAAGACCCAATGGTACTGCGCGTCGCTCGTCGACCACTGCCCGAGGCTCCGGCTGTACGACTGGGCGACGTAGTCGCCGAGCCCCTCGGAAAGGCCGTTCACCTGGGAGAGGCCGCCGGCCGTCAGCCAGTCGTGGATGCCGTGTCCCAACTCGTGGATGACGACGTCCGCGTCCTCGGCGTCGTCGACCCCGCCCTCGCCGAACGCGATCACGCCGTTAGAGGACGTGTAGTGCGAGTTGTCCGCGCCGCTCAGGCCGCTCGGGTCGAAGCGCACGCCGCCCGCGTACTGGTACGGCGTGAGCGGAATGCCGAGGGTCACGTTGATGTGGCGCATGATCTGGTCGACGTGGAAGTAGGTATGCGCCGCCTCGAAGGCGTCCGCCGAGCGGTCGAAGTTGAACGTCGTGCTCGCCTGCGTGAAGAGGCCCTTGTTCGGCGCCTCCGTGTCCACGATGACGGCGTAGGGCCCCTGGAGTTTGTACGTGCCGCCCCCGATGTCGGTGATGCCGGGGAGCGTGCGGGTCGCGCGCGCCGCGTCCAACTGGGCGGTCGTGGCGTCGTTCCCGTCCGTGTACCCGGGGCTTCCGTACGTCGCGAGCGCCGTGGAGAGCGGGTCGGGGTCGAAGACGGATCCGCTCCCGTCGACGTAGAGGGCGTTGTCCGCGACGCGGAAGATCTCCCCCGTCGCCGCGTCGACGAGGACCTCCCAGTCGCCCGTCGGCGAGACGCTCGGGACCATCTTCACCTGCCACGCGAGACGCGCCGACTTCCCCGCCGGCACGACGACGAGGCGCGTGGCCTCGAACGCGAGGTCTCCCTGAACGGCGAGGCGCTCGAGGGCGGCCTACCGCGCGTCCCCCTCGGCAACGACGGGAACGACGCTCTCGACCGAGATCCCGGGCTGGTAGCCGTTGGCGACGAACGTGACGCGGTGCTCCCGGTTGATCGTAACGGCGATGTCGGGGGCGAGGACGGGGACCCCCTGGTGGCGCTGCTCGAAGCGCACCGTCGTCGCCGCGAGGCCCGCCCGCGTGTGCCGCACGACGAGGTCGTCGAGTTCCTCCGAGTCGAGACGCAGGAGCGCGTGGTTCGCGCGCAGATACTGGCGCGCCATCGTCTCCGGGTCGGCGGGATCGACCGCGAAGTTCACGTGGTAGAGGGCGCGCGGGACGCCGCTCTCGAGGCCGACTCGCATGCCGTCGCGGAGGACGGAGGGCTCCTCGCGGGGCGTGTCGAGCAGGAAGACGGGGCTGGCGCCGCTCGGGGACTTCGCCAGCGAGGTGCCTGGCGAGACGAGCGCGGAGAGTGCCAGGACGAGGAGGGCGCGGACGGGAGGAGCCGAACGGGTCATCGTCATGAGAGCAAGCCTCCGAGATGAGTTTCGCCGGAGCGGCCGGGGCGTGCCGCCAAGTGGAATCATCGATGACGAACGATCTGGAACGCGACCGATGGTATCAGCACGCGATGAGCCGCGTCAATCGCGCGCCGCGGCGGGCGGGCGGCCCGCCCCGGGGGACGACCACGGCCCGAGGGCCGCGGAGGTTCAGAACTTGAACAGCGCGGAAACGCGGTGCGAGTCGTCGAGGTCGTTGTGCTGGAGGAAGGCGTAGTCGACGCCGATCGATCGGTAGCCGAGCGGGAACCGGAATCCGGCGCCCGCCGTGAAACTTCCCTCGTCGGAGCCGGCGCGCAGGGCCAGGAGCTCGCGGTACCAGTACTCGGCGCCGAGGTGGAAGTCGCCGCTCACGGCGCCCGCCGAGGCCTGGGCCGCGAAGTCGCGCCCCTCGAAGCGCGCGTCGACGTCCGCCGCGAGGACGAGGGTCCCGGAGAACGGGACCTTGAACGGGTACGACGCGCCGAGCTTCGCCGTCGGGTTGATCGTTTCCGTGCGCCCGTCCCAGATGAGGATCGTCGACGTGGCGTCTTGGAGGAGGAGCCCGACCGAGAGCGCCCGCCACGGCCGAGCGATCGCGGCGAGGTCGAAGCCGAACCCGATCGCGTTGTCCGCGTCGATCGCCTTGTAGATCACCTTGACGCTCCCCCCCACCGACAGGTCGTCGCGGAGGAGGCGCCCGTACGAGAAGAGGAACCCCCACTCGGACCAGGACTCGTAGCGGTCCACCTGGAAGCGCTGCTGCCCGGGGGTCGTCGTCGAGTCGATGCTCGTGAACGGGATGTCGTCGACGCCGGAGCGGATGACGCTGAAGCCGAACGCGCTTCGGTGCTTCCGCTCCGCGTTCTGCACCTGGACGTAGCCGAAGGCGTCGTAGTTCACGAGGCTCCCGAAGCGCTCGGCGTGCATCGCGGTCGTCTCGCGGTGGCGGACGAGGACCATCCCCGCCGGGTTCCAGTAGCCCGCCGAGCCGTCGTTCGCGATCGAGACGAAGGCGTTCCCCATCCCGGAGGCGCGGGCGCCGATCCCGCCGCCGAAGCCCGACTCGAGGAACGCTCCGGCGTACTTCGTCGCGGACGCGGGGGCCGCGATGACGAGGCACATCGCGGACGCGAGTCCGAGGAGGGTGGCCACGCGATCGTGGCGGTTGCCGGATCGGGTCGGGTGCCTCATGAGCGGTTCCTCGAAGGGGTCGTGGTCAACTGTGTGCTCGCCAACTGGATACCTCGCGCACTATACCGGGCGGCCCCGGAGCGGTCAAGCGAGCCACCTTCCCCCTATCGGCAGGATCAGGGGGTGGGCATGAGGAGGACGACCGCGCCCGCGACCGATCGGGCGTGCGTGAGGGACACCGAGGCCGCGCGCGGAGCGACGCCCGGGGGCCACGCCACGCGGAGAGTCGGGCGCCCCTCAGCGTCCCGCGCGACGGCGACGTCCCGCCAGTGGATTCCGCGCAGCCCAGTGCCGAGCGCCTTGCCGAACGCCTCCTTCGCCGCGAAGCGGGCCGCGTAGTGCGGCCACGGATCGGCCATCGCGTCGCAGTACGCGCGCTCCTCGGGCGTGAAGAGCCGGTCGAGGAACGCGGCGCCCCACCGCTCCGCGGCCTCGCGGATCCGCTCCGGCTCGACGAGGTCGATCCCGACCGCGATGCCGGCGCCGCCGTCGCCTCGCGCGCCCGCGCCCGCGCCGGCCATCAACGCGCCTCCCGCTCCGCGATCCAAGCCTCTCGCTCGCGCCGCCCCGACTCGTCCGCGAAGAGCGCGCGGAGACGCGCCTCCTCGTCCGGCTCGAGCCGCCGGGCGCGGCGCCCGACGACGGTGCGCGCCGTCTCGACCGCGCGCTCGATCTCGTGTACCGCGCGCGTTTCCCCGACCCACCACGCGAAGGAGGGCACCCATCCCGCGATGACGTCGGCCACGCCTGCGACTTGCGCGCAAGTTCCGATCACCGACCCGGCGCCCACGAGCGACCCGATGCCGATCTTCGCGTGGTCGCCGATCACCGAGCCGAGCTTCCGGAGATTCGTCTCGACGCGCCGGCCCTCGACGACCGACCGCACGACGCCGTAGTTGTTCTTGAGGTCGGACGTGATCGTTCCGGCGCCGAGGTTGGCCCAAGACCCGACGACCGAGTGTCCGAGGAAGCCGTCGTGTTGCTTGTTGACGAATGGAAGGAGGATCGACGCCTCGATTTCGCCCCCCACGCGGCACCCGGGCCCGACGGTCGAGCCCCCCTCGACGCGGCACCCGGCGCGCACGATCGCGCCCGCCCCGACGAACGCCGGCCCCTTCACGAAGGCGAACGGCTCGATCCGCGCCTCCGCCCCGACGAGGATCGGCCCCACCGAAGCGTCGAGCGACGCCTTCGAGGAGATCTCCGCGCCGCGTCCGACGAAGCAGTCGACGCCGATCTCCTCCGCGCGCGCGAGGCGCCGTTCCTCGAGGCCCGACGCGAAGAGATCGAAGTCGGAGCGGAGGATCGATTCGTTCTCGCGGACGAGGTCCCACGGGTGCGTCACGAAGCGCGCCGCGATCTCGCGCCGCGCGAGTGCCGCGAGCGGCTCGGGGAGCGCGCCGGCGAGACGAGCGGGCGAATCGATCTCCGCGGGGAGCGGCTCCTCGGCGAGCGCCGCGAGCCGCCGCGGCGCGAGGCGCGCGGCCGCGACGCGGCCCGCGCACGTGACGACCTCCTCGGCGCCCTCGAGCGGGATCGCGTCGCGCAACGCGGCATCCGCGAGGAGCGCGCCGTTCACGAGGAGGACCGGCTCGGCGTCGTGCGCCCCGCGCTCCGCGACGGCGGGGACCTCGCGCACGACGACCGGCGCGAGGGCGGCGCGGCAGCGGATGACGCGCACGGGCGTCCCGTACACGACCTCGAGGCGATGCCAGGCCGGCGCGATCCCGCTCCAGAGGAGAAACGTCGGGCGGAGGTGCGTGAGGGGAGCGAGGCGGGTGTGGGCCGCGTCCTCGAAGACGCCGAGGCGCGTCACCGCGCGGGGACTCCCGCGCGGCGCGCGCCGGGGAGAGGAATGCCGAGGGCCGGACTCGAACCGGCACGGAGGATCACTCCAGCGAATTTTAAGTTCGCCATGTCTGCCAGTTTCATCACCTCGGCGCTCGGTTGGCGGATCGTCGACGGGGATTCGTTCCCCGGGGAACGCGCCGAGGATAACCGAACCTCCCGCCGCCGTCACCTGGCGATCGCGTTCGCCGCGCATGCTAGACTGCGCGGCCGTGGATCTCTCGCCCGCCGCGACGGCGCTCCTCGCCGCGGCCACGTCCCTCGTCGCGCTCCTCTACTCGTCGGTCGGGCACGGCGGGGCGTCGGGATACCTCGCCGCGATGGCCCTCCTCGGCGTGGCGCCCGAGACGATGAGGCCGACCGCCCTCCTTCTCAACGTCCTCGTCTCGGCCGTCGCGAGCATCCGCTTCGCGCGGGCGGGGCACCTCTCGCTCGGGCTCCTCGTCCCGTTCGCCGCCGCGTCGATCCCGGCCTCGTTCGTCGGCGGAGGGCTCAGCGTGAGCGCGCCACTCTACCGGATCGTCCTGGGCGCGGTCCTCCTCTTCGCCGCGTGGCGCCTCGTCGCCTTGCTCGCCGGGCCCGAGGTCGCGCGCGGGCGCCCCACGCTCGCCCCCGCCCTCGCGATCGGCGGCGCGATCGGGCTCGTCTCGGGGGTGGTCGGCGTCGGCGGCGGGATCTTCCTCACGCCGATCCTCCTCATCGGGCGGTGGGCGACAGCACGAGAGGCCGCGGCCGCTTCGGCGCTCTTCATCCTGGCGAACTCGCTCGCCGGACTCGCGGGGAGGATACGCGCCGCGGGGCCGCCTCCGCCGCTCGTCCCGCTGCTCGCCGCCGCCGCGCTTGCGGGCGGCGTCTTCGGGTCTGGGCTCGGCGCGCGCCGCCTCCCGCCCGTGACGTTGCGCCGTCTCCTCGCGATCGTCCTCGCGATCGCCGGGGTCAAACTCTTGATGTCGCGCTAGGCGAGGGCGAGGATCGCGCCGCGGCGCCGGTGCCCACCGCCGACCATTCCTTGGGGATCGGCTTGAAGGTGAGGACGTCCATCGGGCAGACGGTGACGCAGATCCCGCACCCGATGCAGGAGGAGTTCACGTTCTCGATCGGCTCCTCCTTGAGCGCGAAGGACATCACGTCGATCCCGACCTGGCAGTTGCGGCTGCACTCGTTGCACGCGATGCACTTGTCGTTCGAGCGGATCGCGAAGCGCGACAGTCGGAGCCGCGTCCAGAACGCCGACTGCAAGTGCATCAGTTTCGCGAGCGGGCACCAGTAGCGGCACCAGATCTTCCCGCCGAGGAACGGGTAGAGCGAGATCGGGAGAATGCCGACGAGCCACACGTCGACGAGCAGGCGGTAGACGCGCACGCCCTTCGGGGCGACGCCCGAGAGCCCGCCCACGACGTCCTTCGCGAGCATCGCGCCGGTCACGACGAACGCCGCGACGAGGACCGCTGTCTGCATGCGCTCCCAGCGGACCGACGTCTTCCCCTTGGGCGCGAGGTGGCGCCAGCGGTCGCCGAGCGTCTCCGCGAGCCCGCCGCAGCCGCACACCCACGAGCAGTAGCGCTTCCCGTGGAAGATCGCGACGACCGGGAGGATGAGAAACGTGAGGACGATCCCCCACACGATCCAGATCACGTGCGGGTCGTAGAAGAACGTGTAGAAGAAGAGCGGCCACGCGTAGACGATGCCGTAGGCGCGCCACATCTGCTCGGCGAACTGCGGGTTCGTGGCGAGCGATTCACCGACCCAGCGGTACCTGATGGCCCACTGGAAGAGGATCTCCGGGACGATGACGGCGATCACCCATTGCACGGAGATGAGCGAGATGTAGCGCCACGTCTGGAAGGTGTCGCGCCGGTCGAGCCCCCAGCGCTTGAGGGCCTGGAGGCCGAAGACCGTCATCGCGATCGCGTAGAGGATGTTGTACCAGAACGCCCACGGCCGTTGGGCGAGCGAGAGGGCGGCGTAGCCCCAGCCGCGGTAGGGCCAGAACTCCTCCCCCTTCCCGAACTTGATCCCGTAGACCGAGTAGGCGGCGAGGAACATGAGGGCGAGACGCGCGAAGCGGTCGCCGCGCCAGGCGGTCGCGACGAGCGAGGCGAGCGAGAGGGCGGCGACCGCGGCGCCGGCAGCGCTCGGCAGGAAGGCCGCGAGCGGCGACTTCCCGCCGAGGATCCAGAGCCCGACGAGCGTGGCGAGCGCGAGGAGCGCGGCGCGCGCGAGGCTCCCGGTCCACTCGTTCTCGAGGCGGATGCCGAGCGAGCGGAGGAACGCGACCGGCGCCTCGGCCCCGATCAGGACGAACGCGTGGTCGTAGGGCACCTCGAGGATCTCCTCGCGGCCGGCGCCGGCCGCGAGGGAGAGGCGCGCGGACGCCGCGCCGAACTCCTTCACGTTCGAGCCGAGTAGGGTGCGGACGCGCCCCGCGGCGACCGCCTCCGCCAACTTCCGCTCGTTGTCCTTGAAGAGGCGCGCGAACCGGTCCCCGCGGTACGAGAGCGTCACCTCGTTCGCCTCGGAGAGCGTGAGCGCCGCCTCGACCGCGCTGTTCCCGCCGCCGACGACGAGGATCTTCTCGCGGGCGTACTTCCGCGGGCTGTAGAGGCGGTGGTAGACGCGCTCGCGCCCCTCGCCCGGGACGCCGAGTTTTCGCGGCGTCCCGCGCTGCCCCGTCGAGAGGACGACGCGCCACGCGCGGTGCGTCCCGTTCGGAGTCGTCGCGGTGAAGAGCCCCGACTTGTCGCGCGCGAGCGCCGTGAGCGGCTCCTCCACGCGGACGTCGAGCGCGTTCTCCGCCACGATCGCGTGCCAGCGCGCGACGAGGTCCTCCTTGGCCGCGCCGTCGAGCCAGAGTTTCCCCTTGGGGGGCGTCTGGTCCGGCTCGGCGTAGACCCACTTCCCTTCGGGGAAGTCCTCGATCGTGTTCGCGATCTTCCCCTTCTCGAGGACGCGGACGCGGAGCCCCTTCTCCTTGGCGGCGAGCGCTGCGTTCAGTCCCGCGGCGCCCGCCCCGACGACGAGCACGTCGAGGACGTCGGGGTCGGTCGGGCGCGGCCCGCGCTCCTTCGCGATCGTCTCGATCACTTCGACCCCCTGCGCCATCGCGAGCTTGATGACGGGCGCGCCGGCGAGGTCGCCGATCACGTAGAGTCCCGGCACGTTCGAGCGGCGCTTGTCGTCGAGCGCGGGGCGTCTCGTCGGGCCGTCCACCGAGGCGAAGATCGCGCGGACCTTCGAGGCGATGCGACCGAGGTTCATCCCGCTACCTCCCCGCTCGTCGCGTCTCGGGCTCGACGAGCGGCGAGAGGGCCGCGCCGCAGTGAACGCAGCGCGACGCGGAGGGATGGTTCGTCCTCCCGCACGCGGGGCACGGAGTCGGGCTCGCCGTCGCGGGGATCTTCGCGAGCCCGCGGAGGGCGGCCGCGGTGCGCCGCGCGCGCGGCGCGAGGAGCGCGAGCGCGACGACGTTCCCGAGGAGCCCGGCGAGGAACCACGGGATGCGCGGGAGGCCGTGCGAGACGGCGAGGTGCGCCGCGATGCCGCCGCACGCGAGGCCGAGGAGGACGTAGAGCGCGACGGCGAGCCACGTCACGCGCACGGGGAGCGCGCCTCCGATCTCCTCGGAGAAGAGCGCGGCGCGCGGGAGGAGCCGCGAGAGGAAGCGCCCCGGGTCCGACGCGAAGTCGCGCGCGCAATGCTCCGAGCAGAGCGGGACCCACACGCCGCGCACCTGATAGTCGGAACTCCCCTCCGGCATCTCCGCGCCGCAGTGGAGGCACGCGCCGCCCCGCGCCGGCCGCCGCGCGACGCCGTCGAGGTCGAGCGGGGCGTCGAGCGCGGACTCGGCCGCGGTCGCGGAGGGCGCGACCGTCGCCGCGAACCCCGAGAGCCCCACCACGCCAATGAGCCCGCGCGCGATCGCCCGACGCGCACGCCGCCCCATCGTCACGCGACCGATCCGGTCCAGCGGGGATCCGCCGTCATCGACTCAACTCCGCTCCGCGCCGCTCCCGCCCCGGAGCCAAGCCTCGATCCGCTCCGCGACCGCCGGCGGTGTGAAGCCGAACTTCTCCGCGATCACCTTGTACGGCGCCGACGCGCCGAAGCGCTCGACGCCGAGGATCAGCCCGTCCGGCCCGGCGACGCGATGCCACGTGAGCGGCGAGCCCGCCTCGAGGGTCGCGACGCGGATGCCGGGCGGGAGGACGGAGAGCCGGTACGAGGCCGGCTCCCGCTCGAACAGCTCGAGGCACGGCATCGACACCACGCGGAGCGCGACGCCGCGCTCGGCGAGACGCGTCCGCGCCTCGAGCGCGACCCAGACCTCCGACCCGGTCGCGACGAGGACCGCGTCGGGACGGCGGCCGGCCGCGTCCGCGACCGTGTAGCCGCCGCGCAGCGCTTCCCTCACGGAGAAACCCGCGGCGCGCTCGATGGCCGGGAGGTTCTGCCGCGTGAGGACGATGAGCGTCGGGCCAGCGCCGTGCTCGAACCCGCCGCGGCGCCAGGAGAGTCGCCCCTCGGCGCGGCGGATCGCCCACGCCCACGCCGCCGCGGTCTCGACGCCGTCCGCCGGGCGGAAGAGCGTGAGGCCGGGGATCGCGCGGAGCGCGGCGAGGTGCTCGACCGGCTGGTGCGTCGGTCCGTCCTCGCCGAGGAAGACCGAATCGTGCGTGAAGACGAAGATCGACGGCAAGCCGGAGATCGCCGCGAGGCGGATCGCCGGCCGCATGTAGTCGGAGAACACGAGGAACGTCGAGCCGTACGGGACGAATGCCCCCGAGAGGGCGAGTCCGTTCACGACCGCTCCCATCGCGTGCTCGCGCACCCCGAAGTGGAACGTCCGGCCACGGTAGAGGTCGAGCGGCTCCTTCGCGTCGACGATCGGGCCGACGCTCCCGCCCGCCACGATCGCGGTGTTCGTCGAGGGATCGAGGTCGGCCGAGCCGCCGACGAGCGTCGGCGCGAGCGCGGCCGCCTTCTGGATGATCTTCCCGGAGAGCGACCGCGTGGCGCCCGCCGCGCCGGCCATCCCCTCGGCGAGACGCTCGGCGAGGTCCGCCGGCGCGCGCCGCTCCCAGTGCGCCGTCCAGCGCTCCGCCATCTCGGGGTTCTCCCGGAGCCAGCCCTCCAGCCGCCGCTCCCAGGCCGCCCGCCCGCGCGCCCCCTCGGACGCGCGCTCCTGGAACACGCGGCGCACCGCGTCCGGGATGCGGAACGTCGGCTCGAGCGGCCACCCGAGCGCCTCCTTCGTCCGCTTCGCTTCCTCGGCGCCGAGCGGCGAGCCGTGCACCTCGCGCGTCCCCGCCTTCCCCGGGCTCCCGAGGCCGATGACGGTCCGCGCGACCACGAGAGACGGCCGCGCGGTGTCGGCGACCGCGCGCGTGAGCGCGCCGCGCACCGCGGCCGGATCGTTCCCGTCGATGCGCTCGGTCCCCCAGCCGTACGCCTCGAAGCGCTTCGCGACGTCCTCGGAGAACGCGAGCCGCGTCGGCCCCTCGATCGTCACTTCGTTGTCGTCGTAGAGGTAGACGATGTTGCCGAGACGGAGATGCCCCGCGAGCGACGCCGCCTCGGCCGCGACCCCTTCCATGAGATCGCCGTCGCTCACGAGACCGAAGACGCGGTAGTCGATCGGGCACCAGCCGCCCGCCGTGAAGCGCGCCGCGAGCAGGCGGCCCGCGAGCGCGATCCCGACGCCGTTCGCGAAACCCTGCCCGAGCGGCCCCGTCGTCGCCTCGACGCCCGACGCGTGGCCGAACTCCGGGTGCCCCGGCGTCCGGCTCCCCCACTGGCGGAAGGCCTTGATCTCGTCGAGCGTGAGTTCGTAGCCCGAGAGATGGAGGAGCGCGTAGAGGAGCATCGACGCGTGCCCCGCCGACAGAACGAATCGGTCGCGGTTCTCCCAATCGGGCGCCGCCGGGTCGAAGCGCAGGAACTCCGTCCAGAGCGTGAAGACCATCTCGGCCGCGCCCATCGGCGCCCCCGGGTGGCCGGAATTCGCCTTCTCGACGGCGTCGACCGCGAGCATCCGGATCGTGTCGACGGCCTCGCGTCGCGCTTCCCGCGTGAGCGTCACGGACATCGCGCTGTCATCCCTCCTGAGAGCGGAGCCCTTCGGCGGCGGCGCCGAGAAGCCCGGCCCTCGGGTTGAGGACCACGGTCACCGGCAATCGCCGGACGAGATCGCTGAGGCGTCCCTTGTCTCGGAACGCGGCGAGGAAGCCGCCCGCGCGCAGGCGCGGGAGGATCTTGGCCGCGATCCCCCCCGTCACGTAGACGCCCCCGCGCGCGAGGAGGCGGAGCGCCATGTTCCCCGCCTCGGCGCCGTAGACGCCGACGAAGAGGTCGAGGGCGGCGGACGCGAGCGGGTCCTCCTCCTCGAGCGCGGCGCGCGAGATCTCCGGCGCCGGGTCCGCGGCCGCGGCGAGCGCGGAGCGGACGCGGGGGCTCTCCGCGAAGCGCCCGCCGTCGCGGAGGAACGCGTAGACGTTCGCGAGCCCCTCGCCGGAGAGGACCCGTTCCGTCGACACGTGGCCGAAGCGCGCGCGCAGGTGGTGATGGAGCGCGACCTCGTCGTCCGTTCGCGGCGCGAAGTCCGCGTGCCCCCCCTCGGTGCCGAAGGCGCGCGGGCGCCCGCCGATCGTGAGGAGGAACGCTTCGCCGAGGCCGGTGCCGGCGCCGATGACGGCGATGGGCGCGGTCGGGTCCGGCGCGTCGGCCCGCGGATCGAGCGGCGCGAGGTCCTCCGGGCCGAGCTCGAGGATCCCGAGCGCCTGCGCGGCGAAATCGTTGATGACGACCACGCGACCGAGTCGGAGACGACGCGCGACGTCGTCCCCGTCGACGGGCCAGGGGAGGTTCGTCCCCTGCGCGCGGCGGCCGACGACCGGGCCCGGCACCCCGAAGGCGGCGGCGCCCGCATCGACGCCGGCCTCCTTGACGAACTCCTCAAGTGCATCAGTGAAGATTTTGATATCACGGCTGTTAACGAGGCGCTCATGGAGGGTCCGCCAACCTTCGGGGCCCTTGTTCAAGATTGCGAGCAGCGTCTTCGTCCCGCCGATGTCCCCCGCGAGGATCCTCACAGCCCGGGCATTATACAGGGCGGCGCGATGCACCGGAAGCGCCGAACACGAGGAGTCGCGGTCCGCCGACCGCTTCCCGTTGACTCGGCGCCGTTCTCCGCATAGCCTCGACGCCTCGGGGGTGTGTCATCGAAGCGATCGTCCTTCGAACCGCGATCAACGCCATCGCGCTCTGGGTGGCCGCGCGTCTCGTCGACGGGATCGAGTACACCTCCGTCACGTCCCTCCTCGGCATCGCGCTCGTCTTCGGGGTCATAAACACGATCGTGCGGCCGTTCCTCCAGGTCCTCACGTGTCCGCTCGTCCTGCTCACCCTCGGTCTCTTCACGTTCGTCGTGAACGCGTTCCTCCTCATCTTCACGGCGCAACTCGGCCGGATGCTCGGCCTCGGCTTCCGCGTGAGCGGATTCGGCGCCGCGTTCTGGGGAGCGCTCATCATCTCGATCGTGAGCGTCGTTCTGTCGCTCGCGTTCCGCGACAGGGAATCGAGGGGATGATCGGGACCGCGGGCCGACGGATCGCCCTCGCGACCGCCTTCGCGACCGGCGCCGCGCTCGCCGCGGGCTGCTCGTCCGGCGTGGGGCGCCCGGTCGTCGAGGTCGTCGCGGAGGGGGTGGGTGACGTCCAGAGGGTGCGCGTCGAGGCGCACAGCTTCTACTTCGAGCCGAACCGGATCGTCGTTCGGGCCGGCGTCCCCGTCGAGCTCACGCTGAAGAACAACTCCCTGGTCGTGCCGCACAACTTCACGCTGCGGGCGCCCGAGGCGGGGATCGACATCGACAGGAACCTCGGCTTCAAGGGGGGCGCCATCCTCCTCTTCACACCGACCAAGCCGGGCGAGTACGAGTTCGTCTGCGGGAAGGGAAGCCACATGGCCAAGGGGATGACGGGGACCCTCGTCGTCCGCGAGTAGCCCGGCCCGCACGTCATTTCGCTCGTGGCCCGCCGGCCCCGCGTGATACAATCCTCTTGCCGTGGCCGGCGACCGCTTGTTGCTTGCCTCAGGCGCAGACCCGTCGAAACGGGGTCGAGATCTCCCGCGGCTCCCACCCGCACGTTCACCAATTGGAAGAGCGCAAGGAGGCTCAACGATGCGACGCTGGTCCACCGGAATCCCCACCCGCGTGCTCGCCGTCGTGCTCCCCCTCGTCACGCTCCTCGGCGCGGCCCCCGCCGCGCGCGGCGACGCGCCCCGCGACAACCGCGAGAAGGCGTGGTCGCTCTCGACCGTCCTCGAACTGGCGCGCGAGCGCGGTGAGACCGTCGACCCGTCCTGGAAGACCCTACCCGTCGTCCTCCTCCCGAACGCGCCGATGGACAACCCGGACGTCCAGATCACCTCCGCGACCAACCGCACGCTCTCGGAGAACTCGATCTCCGTGAGCCCGCTCGACAACGAGATCCTCCTCTGCGCCAACAACTCGACCGACTGGCCGGTCACGCAGGTCTACGGAACGCAGGTCGGCTGGTCGACGGACGGGGGCCTCACGTGGGTGAGCCAGAACGAGGGGCCCGGCGGCGTCGGGAACAACGGCGACCCCGCGGCCGTGATCGACCTCAATGGCACGTTCTACGTGGGCTACATCCACGACTCCGGCGGAATGGGGGTCTCCTACTCGACGAACATGGGGGCGTCATGGACGCACGTCGCGGTCACCACGGCCTCCGGTCAGGACAAGAACCACCTGATGGTCGACAACGTCGCGGCGAGCCCGTACGCCGGCCGCGTCTACAACGCGTGGGTCGACCTGGGCGGCGGGGCGAACGACAACGACATCGTCTTCTCGTATTCCTCGAGCGGCGGCGCGACCTGGTCGACGATCACGAACATCTCGAACAACGTGGCGGCGGGCTCGCACAACCAGGGCTGCAACATCCAGACCGGGCCGAACGGCGAGCTCTACGTGTGCTGGTCCGTCTACGACGCGTTCCCCGCGGACGAGACGGCGCTCGGCTTCAACCGCTCGACGGACGGCGGCGCGACGTGGGTCGGCGAGGCGCGCGTGGTCACGGGGATCCGGGGGCACCGGAACACGTCCCTCCCGAACACCTCGATCCGCCGGAATTCGTTCCCGTCGATGGCGGTCGACGTGAGCGGCGGCCCGCGGGACGGGACCATCTACATGGTCTGGACGAACGTCGGCGTCCCTGGGGTGAACACCGGCGAGCCGGACATCTACCTCGTGAAGTCGACGAACCAGGGCGTGAACTGGAGCACGCCGGCGCGGGTGAACGACGACGCGACGACCAACAGTCAGTGGTTCCCGTGGATCTCTTGCGACCCGGTGACCGGCGACCTCTCGGTCGTCTTCTACGACCGCCGCGATGACGCGGGGAACAGCCTCACGACGGAGTACGTCGCGCACTCGATCGACGGCGGCGCGACGTGGGAGAACTTCCGCGTCGGCGACGTCCAGTTCACCCCGGCCCCGATCCCCGGGCTCGCGGGCGGGTACATGGGCGATTACCTCGGGATCGCGTCGAGCGGCGGGCGGGCCTACCCGATCTGGGGCGACCAGCGCACGACGCCGTTCACCGCCTACGTTTCGCCGTTCGCGTACTCCGACCCGGCCGACCCGAACCCGCCGACCGGGGTCGCCGCGTACAGCGACTACACGACGCCGACGTCGATCGCGCTCTCCTGGAGCGACCCCACGACGCACGCGGACGGGTCGCCGCTCACGGACTTTTCGATCGACGTGTACCGGGACGCCGTCTTCCTCACGAACGTCGACCAGGGAATTCAAGCCCTTGCCGACGGCGGCCTCACCGACGGCGTCGAGTACGATTACACGCTGCGGGCGAAGGACGACGTGACCGACAGCCTGAGCCTCGCGGTCGACTTCTCGTGGACCGCGGGCGGGTCGCAGACGCCCGCGCCACCGTCGGGACTCTCGTGCACGGCGGACTCAGTCTCGGCGACGCTTTCCTGGACGATCCCCGTCGACCAGTCCGACGGCACGCCTCTCGACGATTTCGCCGGGATCAAGGTCTACAGAAACGGCTCGCTCGTCCAGACGCTCAACCTCGCTCAGAGCGACACGGGGCAGACTGGGAACTACGTAGACGTCCCGCCACCCGGCTTCGTGTACACGTACGAGGTCGCCGCGTTCGACACGGAAATCCCAGTTCACGAGAGCACGCGCGACGCCGAGATTTGCTACGTCGGCTCGATCCCGAACATTCTCGTCTGGCAGCCGGCGCTGCTCGCGACGACGAGCGGCCAGGAGATCTTCAACGTCCTCGCCGGGCTCGGCGAGAGCGTCTTCTACACGCAGAACCTCACCGAGTTCGGAGCGGACCTCTCGGGCCACGAGATCGTTTGCGTGGTGAATGGGATCTATCCAGCGAACCACGTCATGACGGCCGGCGAAGGCGCATCGATCGAGGCCTTCGTGGCCGGCGGTGGGAGGCTCTACCTCGAGAGCGGCGACGGCTTCAACTACGACCCCGAGGCGGTCGGCGGGTACAACTACCGTCCGATCTTCGGCGTCGCCGACGGGCCCGATGGCAGCGCCGACCTCTTCAACCTGACCGGCGTGAACGATTTCTCCGGGCTGTCGTCTGCGTACACGGGCGGGAATAACTACATCGACGAGCTCCAACCGACGACCGGAATCTCGTTGTGGAAGAACACGGCGAACCCCGACATCGTCGGCGTCTTCAGCCTGTACGGCGCGGGGCGCGCGCTCGGGTCCTCGCACGAGTTCGGCGGGCTCGACGGCGCGCCGTTTCAGGGCGGGCCGTGGCTCCCGTACGGCAACCAGCCGTACGAGGGTGGGCCGCTCCCCGTGGGCCGCGATCCGAACAAGCCCCTGAACGGGACGGGGGGCGGGCTCACGTCGCCGATCCCGGCGACGCCCGTCCGCATGGTCGCGAACACCGACGCCAACCGGGACCCGGTCGAAGACCGGATCGACCCCGAGCCGGACATCGACTCGACGACGCCGGCGGACATCATGGCGGCCTACCTTCAAATCCTCCGCCAGTCCTTCGAGCCGAACATCGTGGTGAACACGACGGCGCTCTACGACACGCTCGTCGAGACGACCTCGAACGCGCTGCCGTTCACGATCAAGAACCAGGGCGCGCTCGCCGGGACGCTGACCTTCTCGATCGCGGAGAACCCCGCCGTCGTGTGGGTGAGCGAGGCGCCCGTCGCGGACACGCTCGGCCCGAACCAGGAGGTCACGATCACGGTGAGCCTCTCGGCGGTCTCTCTCACCGCAGGCTCCTACGCGACGAGCCTCGAGATCACCTCGGACGACCCGAACGATCCCCTCGAGGTCGTCGCGATCAACCTGGTGGTCCTCCCCCGCTCGATCATGTTCGTGGACCGCGAAAACTTCGACTTCACGATCCTCGCGGGCGACAGCGCGAGCGGGGCCTACACGCTCTACAACAACGGGGGGGGCGCGCTCGACTACGACGTGGCGGTGAGCCTCACGAGCGGACCGGCGGGAGGGCGCGAGGAGTTTTCCGCGCCCATCGCCTCGTTCACCGGCGCCGCGCGCTCGCGCGGAAACGTCTACTCCGTGAACAACACCGTCCAGCTCACCAGCTCGGAGTTCTACTTGAACCTCGCGACCCCGACGTCGGTCGAGTTCTTCGTCTATTCGAGCCCGACGCTCACCGGGACGTTCACGAAGATCTACTCGAGCGGAACGCTCGTCGTCGGGTCGGGCACTCAGTTCTACGTCTCACCGCCGATCAACGTCACCCTGAACGCCGGAACGTACTACTACGTCGGCACCGCGTGGAACGAGTCGGCGACGTACTACAACGACAACGGGACGATCGGTCTCCCCGAGCCGACGTCGTTCGGCCAACTGCGGTACGGAGTCCTCACTGGGGCCACGTTCCCCGTCCCGGCGACGCAGAGCCTGTCCACGAGTCCGGTCGTTTTCTCGCAGGCCGTGACCACGGGGTTCGGAGTCATCACGACGATGCTCTCGCCGGATACGGGCACGGTCCCCCCGACGAACTCGGCGGCGCAGCAGTTCCAGGCGGTCGCCAACCCGGCCGCCCCCGTGGGGACGTACCGCTTCAACATCCAGACGACGGCGAACGACCCGCTCTCGCCCGTGGACAACATCGACGTGCAGGTGAACGTCGTGGGATCGCTCGTGGCGGTGGACGCGGGGACCGGCTTCGTGCCGAAGGCCTTCGCGCTCCATCCGAACGAGCCGAACCCGTTCAACCCGCTCACGAAGGTCGCGTTCGATCTCCCGAGGGAGAGCCGGGTGCGGATCACCGTCTTCGACGCGCAGGGGCGCCGCGTGACGACGCTCGTCGACGGCGCGCTCGCCGCGGGCCGCTACGAACTCCCATGGCGCGGCGTGGACGACCGCGGGGCGAGCGTCGCGTCCGGAATCTACTTCCTCCGGATGGAGGCGGGCGACTTCTCGGAGAAGGTGAAGATGACGCTCTTGAAATAAGCGGGATCGGCGGCGGAGACGCCGCCGACCCGCTCGGAAACGAGAGAAGGGGCCGACGAGGCCCCTTCTCGTTTTCAGGGGATGGTGCGGTCTGGAGGCGGCACCCGGATTTGAACCGGGGATGAAGGATTTGCAGTCCTCTGCCTTACCACTTGGCTATGCCGCCAAAAAAGTGGAGCGGGAAACGGGACTTGAACCCGCGACATCCACCTTGGCAAGGTGGCGCTCTACCACTGAGCTATTCCCGCTCGCTCGATTGTCTTGGTCAGGGCGAACGCCCCGGATCGCATGATACGGAGACTCTTCCGCGGCTGTCAACCCGGTTGTCGGCAGACAAGGGCCGTCATGCCCTTCTCCGGGGCGATGGCCGGCTTTGCGCTCCCGCGGATCGCACCTCAGCGGATGTAGCCGAGGCTGCGCAGGCGCTCGAGGAACTCCTCGTCGTGCGACGCGTCGGAGACCGCCGGAAGCCGCCTCTCGCCGAAGGACGCGACGATGGTGGGAGGCCGCTTGGCGAGAAGAGAGTCCGCGAAGAAGTCCGTGCGGGGGCCGGCGCGCATCGCGCGGCTGGTGGGAAAGCCCAGGTAGGCGAGAAGCGTCGGTGCGATCTGTTCCGCGCGGACCTCAGGGAGGATCCCCGGCTCGCGCGCGCCCGGTCCCGCGAACGCGAAGAGCCCGGGCGCACGCGGACGCTCCGGATCGCACTCCCCTGGGGTCATCACCAGCGCGATTGCGTGTGGCCAGGGCGGCGACGAGACACGCCGCAGGTGCGCATCGATGCGCCCGATCGCCGCGTCGATGGCCCGCGCGTGCCCCCGGATCGCCGCGAGGCGCGCGTCGACCGCGGCGAGGCCAGCGGCGCGGGGGCCCGTCTCGGCGAGCGGCCGCGCGAGAATGTCGAGCCCGGGAAGGTAGACGGCGAGAATGCCCCCCTCTCCATGAAGCGAGGCGCGAGGAAACTGGCGCTCCGCCATCGCGAGGGCAAACAGGTCCCCCGCACGCGCGAGCCGGCTCACCTCCACATCGCCGGGCGCCGTGGCGCCCGACGCGGCACCGAGCGCCGCGAGAACCGAGTCGGCGACCTCGTGAGCCGCGCGCGCGAGCCGAGCGTCCGACACGTCCCCGGTCAGATCGACCGATTCACGCCGCGGACCGGTGAGTCGCGCGAACGCTCTGTCGGAGACGACGCCGACGTATGGCTCCTCCCCGTGGACACCCGCCGCCGGCCACGTCGCCCACCAGTTGACGGCCGCGGCGAAGTACCCCTTCTCGCCGACGATCTCCCAGATCGCCTTGCTGCGCCGCGTGAGTCCCGACACCGGGACCTCCGTCGCGAGGCCGAGCGAGGGGATGACGGTCCGGAGCGCCGTGACGAAGGCGGGCGGCCGCGGCCCCACCGCGATCGGGGCGCGCATGCCGGCGAGGCGCGGCAGGACGAACGCGCGCACCCCATGGCGGAGCGGCGTCTCCCCCGTCGCGATGGTCGTCCAGATCTCGGGAGGGGGCGCGTCACCGATTGGCGCGAGCGGGGCGCGCGCCGAACGCGCGACGATCGCGGCGAGGTTTGGGAGATCGCCGCGCTCCGCGAGGTAGTGAACCGTCTCCCACGAGAGCCCGTCGATCCCGATCAGAACGATCGTCTCGTGAGCGAGCGTGACCTCGAAGTCGGCCGCCCACCGCGCGCTCGCATGGTCCTCCTCGCGCGTCACCGTGAGGTACGCGAAGAAGAGGGCGCCCGCGAGGAGCCCCGCGCCTGCCAAGCGCGCCGCCTCGCGGGTGCGGGGGCGCGCGGAGGCCCCGCCGGCGCCGGGGGCGCCTTCGGCGCGCCCCGCCTCGAGGAGCACCGCGGCCCAGATCCGCGCGAGCCTCCCGAGGAGGAGCGCGGAGAGGACGATCAAGAACCCCGCGAAGAGGTGGGCGCGCGAAGCGAGCGGCCGGGCATCGGGGGCGAACAGGAACCATCGCCACCAGAGCGTGCCGTACAGGAACGTGAGAGCCGTCGCGAGAGCGCCGCTCGCGCTGATGAAGGGGCCGGGCCGCGAGCGCGGACCGGACGCGCGGGTGACCGCGAGGAGAGCGGCCCCCGCCACGCCGGCGATCCCGGCGACGGAGAGGGCGTAGATCAGGACGAGGTAGAGCGCGAGGAGCGCAAGGTCCGTCACGCCGAGGGCGGGGTTGAGGGCGAGCGTCCCGAGCCAGGCGAGGATCGCGACGAGGAGCCCCCCGGCGACACCGAGCCGGAGAGACCCCTCGGCGAGCGCGCGGAGAGAGGCGGCGCGGGCCACGCGTCCCGCGACAAACGCCTCGAGCGGGTTCCGGAGGTAGCCCATCTCGCGGAGGCGCGCGCGCACCTCGTCGACTCGTCGGTCGACCTCCGCGTCGCGAGCGGGCGACCTCACGCGATCCTCCCCGCGACCCAGCGCGTGAACGCGAGGAGGTCGCGCCCGCGCGGGCCGAACGGCCGGAGCGACGCCTCCGCCGCCTCGAAGAGCTCGCCCGCCACGCGTCGCGACACGTCGACCCCGAAGAGCGTGGCGAAGGTCGCCTTCCCTCGGTCCTGCCCGGCCGGCTTCCCGATCGTCCCCGGGTGCGCTTCCCGGTCAAGGAGGTCGTCGGTGATCTGATACGCGAGCCCCACGTTCTTCGCGTGCTCTGCGAGCGCGCCGACCTCCGCCTCGCGCGCGCCCGCGAGGCGCGCCCCGACCTCCGCGCACGCGATGAAGAGCGCCCCGGTCTTGTGGCTGTGGATGTACTCGAGCGTCTCCATCGTGTCGTGCCCCGGCCCCTTCTCGAGGTCCACGATCTGGCCGCCGATCATCCCCTCCGTCCCGATCGCGTCGGCGACGAGTCGGACGACCCGCGCGAGCGTCGCCTCGCCGACGCGCCGGCGGCGCGCGCACTCGGCCACGACGCGGATCCCGAGCGTGACGAGCGCGGTGGACGCGAGGACCGCCGTCGCCTCGCCGAAGCGGACGTGCGTCGCCGGCCGCCCTCGCCGCGTCGGCGCGTCGTCCTGCGAGGGGAGGTCGTCGAGGAGGAGCGACGCCGTGTGGATCAGTTCGACGCCGGCCGCCGCGTCGAGGAGCTCCGCGCGCGCGCCGCCCACCGCCTCCCCCGCGAGGAGGAGGAGCGCCGGCCGGACGCGCTTCCCCCCCGCGAAGACGGCGTAGCGCATCGCCTCGTGAATGGCGCGCGGGTGCGCGTCCTCCGCGGGGAGGAGGGCGCCGAGCGTCGCGTCGACGTCGCGGCGGATCGTCTCCAGCGCGCGCTCGATGTTCGGGGCGCGCTTCACGACGCGCGCTCCCAGCGCCACGGCCGCCCGGCGCGCGCGAGGTCGCGCGCCTCCGCGTACGACGCGAGGAGCACTCGGTAGTGGTCACCCGGGTCGTGCCCGGCGCGTGCGGCGTCGCGCGCGCGAGCCCCCATCGCCGCGAGCGCTTCGCGGTCCCCGGCGGCGCGCGCGAGGACCCGCGCGAGGGCCGCCGCGTCCCCCGGCGGGAAGAGGAGTCCCGTCTCGCCATCGCGCACGAGCTCGGGGATTCCCCCGATCGCCGCCGCGACCGCCGGCTTGCCGGCGGCGAACGCCTCGATGATCGCGAGCGGGAGGTTCTCGTACCACTCGGACGGCACGACGACGGCGAGGGCCTCGCGCTGGAGGCGCGCGACCTCGTCCTGGGCGAGGTGCCCGTGGAGCGTCACGCGCGGCAGGCGCGCGGCGCGCGCGGCGACTTCCTCGCGCAGCTCCCCATCCCCCGCGATGTGGAGCGCCACGTCGGGGAGCCGCTCGGCGGCCAAGAGGAGCGTGCGGATCCCTTTCTCGGGGGCGAGGCGTCCCGCGTACAGGAAGAAGTCGCCGCGCGGCGCCGCCGCGCCCCACTCCCCTTCCGGCGCGATCGCGATCGGGTACGGGACGTGCCGCAGCCGCTCGCGCGGCACTCCGAACGCGACCGCCTTGTCGAGGAGGAATCGCGACGGCGCGAGGAAGAGGTCGACGCCGCGCTGGTAGTCCCCTGCCGCGCGGTGGACGCTCGACTCGATCGCGAGGAGGAGGCTCCCCGCCGCCGCGCCGCGCCCGCAGCCGTGGAGGAACGCATTCCAGTAGCGCCCGCCCCGGCAGCGCTCGCACGGCGCCCCTTCGGTGAAGAGCCGGTAGTTCGGGCAGATCAACTTGTAATCGTGGAGCGTCTGCACGACGGGGATGCCGCGCCGCCGCAATGGCCCCAGGACCGACGGCGAGAGCTGGTGCGCGATGTTGTGGAGGTGCGCGACGTCGACCCTCTCGGCGTCGAGGAGCCGGTCGATCCGCGTCGCGGCCGCGCGTGAGTGGATCACCGAGAGTCCGCCGCGCAGCGCGCGGAGGGCGCCCCCCTCGCCGCCCCACGAGACCTCCGGCACGAAGTGCGCCGCCTGCGGGGAGGGACGGTTCCGCGCGTGCGTCATCGAGAACGAGAGGACGCGATGGCCGCGCTCCGCGAGGATCGCCTCGAGGTCGAAGTAGTAGCGCTCGCTCCCCCCACGAAGGTAATGGAACTTGTTCACGTTGAGGACTGTGGCGGGCCAGGTCACGCGGCGCCCTCCGCGCGACCGGCCGCGTCGCGCGCGAGAAGCCGCGCGTACGCGTCCTCGAGGCGGAGCGCGAGCGCGCCCCACGAGTAGGCCGCGATCTTCTCGGCGAGAGCGGGCCCGGGCCGCGCGACCGGAGGCGACGCGGCGCGCGCCATCTCCTCCACGGGAACGACTCTCACGAACGGCGCCAGCGCGTCGAGGCCGCGCATCCCGAACGGCGTCGACGCGACGGCAAGGCCGGCGGCGAGGTACTGGAGGACCTTGATGTTCGTCCCGCCGCCGCTCTCGACGGGATTCACCGCGACGTCCGCCACCTGGAAGTACGGGAGGACGTCCGGCACCGCGCCGGTGACGACGACGCGCGGGTCGCCGACGTAGGGGATCGCAGCGCCGACCTGGCCGACGATCAAGAGACGCGCCCGCGGCGGGAGCGACGGGGCGACGGTGCGGAGCAGCGCCGCCACGGCCGCCTCGTTATGAGGAACGCGCGAGCCGCTGAAGAGGACCAGCCACTCGTCCGGGGCGAACCCCATCGCGTTCCGCAGGGCGAGACGGTCCGCCCCGCCGAGCGGGCGGAAGTGCTCCTCGTCGTATCCGTTCGGGACCGTGACGATCTTCTCGGGCGGCGCGCCATGGAGCGCCGCGAGGAGCCCGCGGTCGCGCTCGGACACCGCGAGGACGAGGTCGGCCGCCCGGACCATCCGCCGCTCGATCCGGGCGAGCCAGCGCGCGAGCGGCTTTCGGAGCGGAAAGGCGTCGAGCACGGCCGCGTGGTACTCCGTCTCGACGTTATGCGCGGAGTAGACGATCGGCGCGCGCCCGCGCGCGAGGCCCACGAGGGGGCCCAGCGCGACGCCGTCCGCTTGCACGATGTCCCACCCCGGACGGCGCAGGAGCCGCGCGTGAAGCGGCGCGAGCATCGCGTGGAACGCGTGCGCCGCGAAGGCGGGCGCGACGCGCGCCCGCTCGAGATAGTACGCGAGCGTCCGCTGCGGCGCGGGGACCTTCCGGATCGCGAAGCGCGGGCCGGCTCGGCGGACGCCGCGTCCCTCGCGGAGCCCGACGAGCGCGACGACCTCCACGTCGTGCCGCCGCGAGAGCCGCTCGTAGAGGAAGCGCACGCGTTCGCCCCCGCCCGAGAGCGGCGGATCGATCGGCTGGTCGGTGATGCCCAGGATTCTCATCGGACGCCTCGATCGGTGACCTCGTCGTAGACCGCGACGAGCCGCTCGAAGAGCGGCGCCGCGTCGTAGCGCTCGCCGACTCGCGCGGCGCCCGCTCGGCCGAGCGCCCGCGCGCGCGCCGGGTCCGCGAGGAGCGACGCCATCGCCTCCGAGAGCGCCCCGTCGTCGCCCGGCGCGACGAGGAGGCCGGCCGGCTCGACGCCGCCGAGGACCTCCTCGGCGCCCGGCGTCGCCGTCGCGACGACCGGCGCCTCCATCGCCATCGCCTCGAGGAGCGAGAGCGGCATCCCCTCCCAGAGGGAGGGCAGGACGAAGAGATCGAGCGCCGCGAGGAAGTCCGCGACGTCGTCGATCCGGCCGGGCAGGCGCAGCCGCTCGCCGAGCCCGCACGCGCCCGCTGCGGCGCGGAGCGGACCGGCCTCGCTCCCTTCCCCAGCGATCGCGACGTGGAGGTTCGGGAAGCGCGCGCGAATCGTCGCCGCGGCCCGGACGAGCGCGCCGAAGTTCTTCTGCTCCTCGAGCCGCCCGACGCTCCCCACGAGCGGCGATCCCTCGTCGATCCCGAGCCGCGCGCGTCCGCGCGCGCGCGCCGCCGGGTCCGCCCCACGGAAGACGCCGCGGTCGACGCCGTTCGGGATCACGACGACGCGCGAGGCGGCGTACCCCCACCGCTTCGAGAGGTCGAGCGCGATGGCGCGCGACACCGCGACCGTGCGGTCGACGAGAGGCGCGAGGAGACGCTTCCGCGCGTCCTCGCGCCGCGACCTCGCGGGGAACTGGATGTGCTCCGTCGCCACCACCGCTCCGACGCCGGCGAGGCGCGCGGCCGCCGGGAACCACGCGTTCGCGTGCGGCCATGGGAGGTGGACGTGCACGACGTCGGGCGCGCGCGCCGCCAGGCGACGGACCGTTCTCGCGAACAGGCGCCCCGGCGAGCCGACCTCCTCCCACCGCTCCGAGCGCACGCCCGCGGCGCCGAGCCTCTCTTCGAGCGGATCGAGCGCGGGTCCCGGCGCGAGGAGCGCCGCCACGCGCTCGCCGCGCGCCGCGAGCCGCACCGCCGAGTCGAGGAGGACCTTCTCCGTTCCTCCGAGGGCGCGCCCGCAGTTCACGAGGAGGATCTCTCTCAACGGCCCCGCCGCGCGGTCAGTAGGGGCGCTCCGTGATCCCCGTCGAGCAGCGCAGCTCCTCGACGCGGCGCACGACGCGCGCCGGGTTTCCGTACGCCACGGAGAACGGAGGGATGTCGCGCGTCACGACGCTCCCCGACCCGATCAGGCTCCCCTCGCCGATCACGACGTACGGCAGGATCGTCACGTTGACGCCGACCCGCACCCCGCGGCGGAGCGTCGGCCCCTTCATGCACTCCGCCGAGAACGCGCAACCCGGGTGGATGTCGTTCGCGATCGTCACGCCCGGCGCGAGGAAGACGTCGTCCTCGAGGACCGTGAACTGGGCGACGTAGCAGTTGCAATGGATCTTCACGCGACTCCCGACGCGGCACCCGTAGTCGACCGTCGAGTTGTTCCAGATCGAGACGTGGTCCCCGAGCCGGTTCTCCTCGCGGACGACGACGCCGTGCCCCGTCTCGAACGCGTCGCCGATCTCGACGCCCTGGTAGATCACAGAGCCGCTCCGGATCACCGCGCCGCCTCCGATCCGGACGCCGCGCCAGGCGATCTTCCGCCCCGTCTTGTAGCCGAGGAGGACGCCCTCGTCGATCCGCGCGCCCGCGCCGACCTCGATCGCCGCCCCATCCGCCGCGCCGCGCGCCCTCATCGGCCGGCCCCCCGCGCCGCCGCGCGGTGGGCGCGTCGCTTCCTGCGCGCCTTCAGCGTGTCCGCCACCGGCACCATCCGCCCGCCGCGCCGCACCGAGCGCTGCGCCGCCTCGAGCACCTCGACGACCGCGAGACCCTCGTAGGCGCTCGACTTCGAGATTGCCCCCTTGCGGATCGCCTCGAGGAACGACAGGCACTCCACCTTGAGCGGCTCCGAGTCGTCCACCTTGGGAATGTAGATGTCGCCGAACCGGTAGGCGAGTTGGAACTCGCCGAACGTGTCGTAGTGCGGCTGGACCGTGACGCCCTTGTCGTACACGCGGATCTTCTCGAGCGTCGCGACGTCGTCGTAGACCAGCATCTTCTGCGACCCGACGATCGTCGTCCGGCGGATCTTGTTCGGGTCGAGCCACGAGACGTGGAGGTGCGCGATGATCCCGCGCGGATACTCGAGCGTGAGGAACGCCACGTCCTCGACCGCCTCCTGGATGTACGGCCTCCCGTAGGCCGCGACCGCGACCGGCCGCGCGTTCAGGACGAAGTTGAGGATCGAGACGTCGTGCGGCGCCAGGTCCCAGATCACATTGATATCTTCCTGGAAGAGCCCGAGGTTCACGCGCGTCGTGTTGATGTAATAGATCTCGCCCAACTCCCCGTTCTCGATGTACTCGCGCACCTTGACCACCGCGGCGTTGAAGAGGAACGTGTGCCCCCCCATGAGCACGAGCCCCCGCTCCTCCGCGAGGTCGATGAGGCCGAGCACCTCGCGCGCGCTCGGGCAGATCGGCTTCTCGATCAGGACGTGCTTCCCCGCCTTGAGGCACGCGGCCGCGACGCGGAAGTGGGTCGTGACGGGCGTCGCCACGACGACCGCGTTGATCGTCGGGTCGTCGAGGACGTCCTGCAGGCGCGTGGTGGTCCTCACGTACGGGTAGAGGGCCCGCATGTGCCGCAGCCGCTCCTCGCTCAGATCGCAGCACGCGGCCACCTCCGAGTCGGAGATCTGCGAGAAGTTGCGGACGAAGTTCGGACCCCAGTACCCGCAGCCGACGACGGCGACGCGATTCAATGGAGACCACTCCTTTCTCCCGAGCGAGGACCGGCGGGCATCCTAGTACGCGCCCTTTCCGAAGAGGATGACGGGGATCGTACGCAAGAGGATCTCCACGTCGATCCAGAGCGACCAGTTGTCGATGTAGTAGAGGTCCATGAGGACCATCTCGTTGAACGGCACGCTCGAGCGGCCGCTCACTTGCCAGAGGCCCGTGAGGCCCGGTTTCGCCTCGAGCCGCCGCTTGTGCCACTCCTTGTAGTGCGTCAGCTCGTAGAGGATCGGCGGGCGCGGTCCGACGAGGCTCATCTCTCCAAGCACGATGTTGATGAGTTGGGGCAGCTCGTCGAGGCTCGTCCGCCGGAGGATTCGCCCGATCCCCGTGACGCGCGGGTCCCTCGTCATCTTGTAGACCGGCTTCCCCGCCTTCTCCTCGCCGTCCGATGCGGGCTTCCCGTTGATGAAGTTCCCCGCGTACTCGCGATGGAGCCGGTCGTCGGTGTCCACCCGCATCGTCCGGAACTTGTAGAACTCGAACTCGCGCCCACCCTGCCCGGCACGTTTCTGCTTGAAGAGGACCGGTCCGGGCGAGAAGAGCTTCACGAGGACCGAGATCAGGAGGAACAGCGGCGAGAAGACGACGAGGAGCGCGGCCGCGACCACGACGTCGATCAGCCGCTTCACGGCGAGGGCGATCCCTCTCATCGGGGACTCGCGGACGGCGAGCGTCGGCACGCCGTCGATCCGTTTGATCGTGGCTTCGCCCGCCATGAGGCGGAAGCTGTCGGCGACCATCTTCACGCGGACCTGCGCGCGCATGCACTTCGAGAGGAGCTCGATCGAATCTTCCTGGCGGAGGCTGACGGTCGCGATGAAGACCTCGTCGATGTCGTGCCGCTCGACGAGACCGACGATGTCGTCGGTCGTCCCGATGACCGGGACCCCTTCCACCTCGCTCCCCTTCTTCGACGGGTCGTCGTCGAGGAACCCGACGATCTGGAACGGGGAGGCCGCGCCCTCGCGGACCTGCCGCGCGAAGTCGGCGCCTCCCTCCCCGGCGCCCACCACGAGGACGCGCTCCCCGGCGCCTCGATGCCGCCGCGCGAGGTACGGGCGCAGGATGAAGACGCGCGCGATCGAGAGCGTCGTGAGCGAGAAGATCCACGCGAATCCGAGGACGAGCCGCCGCTCGACGAAGTACTCGGTCTTGAAGAGGAAGGCCGCGGCGAGGAGGAGGAGGATCCCGAGGCTGACCGCGTTGAAGAGACCGATCAGTTGGTCGAGGACCGCGGTCATCGTGTCCGGCCTGTAGAGCCGCTGGAGGGAGAAGAGGAGGAGCATGACGAGCGTGAGCCCGCCGAGGAGCCAGAAGTGGACGGGGAGGATCGGGATGTACGTGGGGAACCACCGCGAGAGGCAGCGCACCCAGTACGCCGAGAGGAACGAGACGTAGATGCAGACGCTGTCCGTCAGGACGAAGAGGGCGGCCTCCCGCGCTTCCCGCCGCCTCCGAGCCGTCTGTCGTTTCGTTCCGGCCATCGGTCCCCCGCTTCGGCGCCTCTCCCTACGCGGGCCGCCCGCTGAAGAACTCGCGGACCGCCGAGCAGACCGAGTCGACGTGGCGCTCTTCCATCTCGGGATACATCGGCAGCGACAGCGCGGTGCCGGCCAAGCGCTCCGAGATCGGGAAACTCCCCTTCGGGATGCCGAGGTGCGTGTACGCGGGCTGCAGGTGGAGCGGGATCGGGTAATGCACGCCGCTCGCGACGCCGCGCTTCTCGAGGTGCGCGCGGAGCGCGTCGCGCCGGTCGGTCCGCACCGCGTAGATGTGGTAGACGTGCCGGCGGCTCGGCATTTCCCTCGGGAGCGCGAGCCCGTCGATCCCCGCGAGGCGCTCGTCGTAGGCGCGCGCCACGCGGCGCCGCGCCTCGTTCCACGCGTCGAGGTGGCGGAGCTTCACGGAGAGGATCGCCGCCTGCAGCGCGTCGAGCCGGTAGTTGTAGCCCTCCGCGACGTGCTCGTATTTCGTCGTCCGCCCGTGATCGAGGAGGAGCCGCACGCGCCGCGCCATCTCCTCGTCGTCAGTCGTCACGAAGCCGCCGTCTCCGTACGCGCCGAGGTTCTTCCCCGGATAGAAACTGAAGCCCGCGATGTCGCCGAGCCCGCCCGCGCGCCGCCCCCCGTACTCGGCGCCGTGGGCTTGCGCCGCGTCCTCGACGACGCGGATCCCCCGCGGCCGCGCCGCGGCAGCGATCGGGTCCATGTCGGCCGTCTGCCCGAAGAGGTGGACCGGCATCACGGCCTTCGTCTTCGGCGTGATCGCCTCGGCGAAGCGCGCCGGGTCGAGCGTGAATCCCTCCGGATCGACGTCGACGAAGCGGATCGTCCCGCCGGCCTGCGTGATCGCCTCCGTCGTCGCGATGAACGTGTTCGGCACCGTGACGACCTCGTCGCCCGGCCGCACGCCGCACGCGTCGAGCGCGAGGTGGAGCGCCGACGTCCCGCTCGAGACGCCGATCCCGTAGCGGACGCCCGAGTAGCGCGCGAACGCGTCCTGGAAGTCGTGGAGCGCCTTCCCGCCGATGAAGGCGGCCTCCTCGATGACCTGGTCCATCGCCGCCCGCACCTCGTCGCGGATCGAGCGGTATTGGGCCCGCAAGTCCACGAAGGGGACCGCCACCGGTGTCGAGTTCCTCTGCGTCACGCTCATGATGTCCTCGTCTCCTCGTCGTTGTCGGTTACGCGCACCGTCCCGATCGGGACTCCGTCGAAGGAGCCTTCGAGCGAGAGGAGGTCCGCGCGATGGAGGTTTGGGAAGAACGTCTCGTCGATGATCCCGATCTTGACCAGATAGTCGCCGGGAGCGAGGTCGGCGGGGAGCGGGATCTCGCTCACGTCCCGCACCGGCCTCGCGATCGGCCACTCGTCCGGGGGGAGGAACCCGTCGCCCGGAGCGAAGCCGATGCGGGCCCGCGTCCGCGCGCCGCGGAGGCGGTCGGCGACGCGACGGCCGAGGCGCGCGAGCGGCGTCCCGTCGGAGGGCGCGCCGTCGACGCGGCGCGAGAGACGAACGACCAGGTGGCGGTTCGACTCGGCGAGGGCGCGGCGCCGCTCCCACACGCTGGCGACCACGAGCCGGCCGCCGCGGGCGACCTCGCCGCTCAGGAGGGCGGCCTCGTGAAGGCGGAAGGCGCCCGCCTCCCAATCGCCGAGAGAGGCGGGCCCCGCCGGGACGAGCGGGAGCGCGCGGAGCGGCGGGTCCGCCTCCGGGAGCGGACCGGCGAGGGCGGCGGCGGTGAGGCGGTAGAGGTGCAGGTCGCCGACCGAGAGGACCGGCGTGAAGAGATCGCGCCGGGCCTCGATCTTCGCCCGCGCCGCGTCGAACGACCCGGGCGCCGAGTGGAAGACGGTGCGCGAGAGGCGCGTCGGGGGCGCGGCGTTGAGGAGGATCCATCCGGCGCCGTATCGGCGGAGGAGCGCGACCGTGTCCGCCGCGTTCACGTAGGGCGAGAGGGCGCGGCGCGTGTCGCGCAGGCGCTCGCGGGCGTCCGGGTCGTTGGGAGGCGTGTGCTGGGCCATCGCGGAGACGGTCCAGTGCCTCGTGAACGCCGGCACGGCGTAGCCCGTGACGGGGTCCGCGAGAATCACCGCGGGCGCGGGGATCGCTCGGTCCACCGCCTCGAACTCCGCGCGCTGCGGGCGGAGGCCCATTTCGTTCTCGCGCGGAGCGCACCACCGCGCGTACGCCCGCGCCGAGCCCGCGGCGAGGCCGCCCACGACGACGAGGAGCGCGAGCGAGAGAGCGAGCGGGCCCGCGCGACGCGACGCCGCGGCGAGGCGCGCGCGCCCCGCCGCGTCGACGACCGCGCTCGCCAGTACGAAGACGTGCGGCGCGAACCAGCCGATGCGGACGATGAGGTAGCCGAGGACCTTCTGGAGCGGCACCGTCGCGAGCGGGTTCGCGAGCACGGCGACCGCGCCGAGCACGCCGCTCGCGAGGAACGCGAGCGGGAGTTCGCGGCGCGCCCTCCGGAAGAGGAAGAGGACGATCGGGATCGAGAGGAGGCCGAGCGCGCCCCATGAGCGAGCCGCCCAGAAGGGGTTCACGGTGAAGAGGTCGCGCGTCCAGTAGAAGAGGCCCTGGGGCTCCGTGTGGATCGTGTCGACGAGCGGCATGCTCACCGCGGAGCGAAGCGCGAGGTACGGAGCCGCGCCCGCGAGGAGCGCGAGCCCCCCCGCGACGATCGGGCGGAGGGCGGCGCGCGCCTCGCCGCGCGCGAGCACGAGCAGGAAGAGCGCGAGGAACGCGAGCGCGATCGAGAAGAGGACCGGCGCGCCCGCGTGGGTCGCGGCGAGCCCGAAGCCGAGGAGCGCGACGAGGCCGAGCGGCGCGGGGTTCGCCGTGTCGAGGAGGAGCGCCCACGCGGTCCAGTACGGCGCGAGGGACATCCGGGACGGGTGGTTCAGCCGCGATAGCGAATCGCCCGCGAACCCCCCGTCCCACGTCAACGCGAAGAAAAGCGCGGCGAGGAGCGGCCCCGCGGCCCCCGGGAGGAGCGTCCGCCCCACACCGAGGACCGACAGGAGAACCCACGTCGACGCGGCGAAGGAGAGCGCGTCCCACAATGCCAGGGCGGGCGTCTCCGTCGTGGCCGCCGCGAGCGCGATGACGCCGTGGTAGAGCCCCTTCCGCGCGTCGGGCCCGTTCTCCCTCGACTCCGCGTAGAACGTGCTCCTCGGGAAGACCGTGTCCGTCTCGATCCGCTTGCGGAGGCTGCCGACGTGGTCGAGGCTGTCGTCCACGGCGAGGAGAGGATTCTGGAACCGGAGGAGCGGCGCGACGAGGGCGACGAGGAGGAGCGCGGAGACGGCCGGGAACCGTCCGCGGCGCTCGACGCCGGTCGCCGCCGCGCGCCGCGCCCAGGCGGCCGTGGCCAGCGCGACGACGAGGAGCGGGAGCGCGTGGCCCGCCATCGAGAGCCGGTTCCCGCCGAGCCACGCCGCCCCGACGAGGAGGCAGAGGAGCGCGTTCCCGAGGGAGACGGCGACGAGGGCGCGGCGGAGTGGATCGAGCGCGAAGCGCGGGAAGAGCGCGCGCAGGCCGAGCTCGCCGACCGGGTAGAAGAACGCGAAGAGCGCCGCGAGCGCGCGCGCCCGAGGCCACGGGATCGCCGCCGGGACGAGGAGAACGACCGCGAGCAGGAGGAGGCCCACGACGAGCGGCGCATCCTCGACGCGCGGGCGCGGCAGGGGGCCCCGCCTCACCGCGAGTTCCTCGACGCGAGCCGCTTCCTCGCGAGGAAGAAGAGGTTGTCGAACCCGTCGCGCCACATGTTGAGCTTCACCTCGCCGATCCGCTCGCGGTAGTCGATGCGCGTCTCGCCGAACCGCACCCCCTTCGCGAGGATCGCCTCGATCTTCAACTCCTCGGAGAACGCCATCCCGGGGTGCGTGGCGCGCAGTCGCGGGTAGATCTCGCGCTTGAAGACCCACATGCCGCTCTGCGAGTCCTCGATCCTCCGGAAGAAGAGGAGGAGCGTCGCGATCGTGAGGACCTTGTTCCCCACGACGTTCAGGAAGTTCATCGAGCCGCGGCTCCTGAGCGGGAAGCGGCTCGCCGACACGAAATCGAAGCCGTTCTCGATCAGGAAATCCACGAGGCGCGGGATCTCCTCCGGCGGGTAGCTCCCGTCGCCGTCGAGCGTCACGATGATCTCCTTCGTCGCGGCGGGGATCCCGGCCTGGTACGCCCGGCCGTAGCCCTTCCGCTTCTCGAGGACGACGCGCGCGCCGAGCGAGCGAGCGACCTCGCCCGTCCGGTCGGTCGAGTTGTTGTCGACGACGACGACCTCGTCCACGACGGACGGCATCGCCTCGAGCACGTGGCGGATCCCGTCCTCCTCGTTGTAGCACGGGATCACGACCGAGATGGTTCGTCCGCGGTGCATGCCCCTCCCTACGCCGGGCTCCCTGCGAACACCCTGAGAAGCGCCCCCTTCAGCGGGAGCTTGGAGCGCGCGATCAGGTCTCGCTCCGTCGCCGAGAGGAGCCCGAAGACGCGGATCGACGCGAAGACGATCGCCGCCGCCGCGACGCCCGCGCCGAAGAGCGCCGGCACGCTGTCCACGCGGTCGCGGAACGGCGCGAGCGCGACGAGTGGGAGCGACACGAGATACGCGCGCCCGATGAAGCGCCACGGGATCGAGACGCTCCCCATGAGGGCGCGCACCGCGAACCAGCGGGCGATGGGCGAGATCCCGATCGCGATCGTGACCGGGATGATCGCGCCGACGAGCCCGAACCGCGGGATGAGGACGAGGTCGAGCCCGAGGTTGATCGCGGCGAAGAGGAGCGCCAGGAGGAAGTTCGCCCACGACTTCTCGAGCACGTAGATCGCCATCGAGAGCGGCGTCCCGAAGAACGAGAGCGAGAAGACGCCGAAGAGGATCTGGCAGTAGATGCCCGCAGGCGCCCACTCCGCGCCGGGGTAGAGCACGGCGAGGATGCGGTCGCCGAAGACGATCCCGAAGAGGGAGAGCGGCGGCACGATCAGGAAGAGGAGCCGGTAGTAGAGGTCGACGAGGCGGCGGAGCCCCTCGCGATTCTTCGTGTACGACTCGCTCATCGCCGCGAGGACGAGCGGCCAGATCGCGTCCGGCACGAACTCGAGGAGCTGTTGCGGGAGCTTGTACGCGAGGTCGAAGAGCCCCGCCAGTTCCGCAGAGTGGAAGTGGCCGAGGAAGATCGTCTCGGACTGCTTCCACGTGATCATGTTGAGGACCGAGAGGAAGACGAACGGGAGCGAGTAGCCGAAGAGGCGTCGCGGCGCGATCGCCTCGACCGGCTCGCGGAAGACGGCGAAGGCGCGCCGCATCGCGCCGAGCGTCGGCACCAATTCGCCGACCGCCGTCGCGATGAGGACGCCGGCGATCCCCGCGCCGCCCGCGAGGAACGACCACGTCGCCGCCAACTGGACGATGCTCCCGATCGTCCCGAGGAGCGCGAGGCGGCGCATGTCGTAACTCGCCGTGAGGGCGCTGTCGAAGAAGCCGCGCAGCGACCCGACGAGGAGAAGGAGCGTGGCGAGGAGGACGTAGCCGGCGAGGTCCGCCTTGAAGAACGCGTCGAACGCGTCGCGGGCCAGGAAAACCGCGAGCGAGAGCGCGGCCCACGCGCTGAGCTGGACGACGAGCCCCGTGACGAGGAGCCGGCGCCCGCCGCGCCCGCCGGAGCGGACCGCCAGCTCCGGCAGGAAGCGAAGCAGCGCCTGCCCCATGCCGACGCCGACCGGGAGCGCGAGGAACGCCATCGTCACGCGGACGAGCGCGAGAAGCCCGTAGTCGTGGATGCCGAGAGAGCGGACGATCACGACCGAGGTGACGATCGCCGAGGCGAGGCGGACCGCCCGCGCGACGAGCGCCCACGGCACGGCGCCCGAGACCCGGCCGAGGAGGGTCGGCTGCGTCATGCGCGCGCCGCCTCGCGGGCCGCGTTCAAGAGGATCCCGTGGAGGTCCTTGATGTCGGTCGGCCGCGGCTCGAAGGCCCGGTCCGAGAGGAGCGCGGCCGAGGAGGACGGATCGTCCGGATGGAATCCGTGCATCGCGTGGACGGCGCGCCGTCCCATGAACGAGGGCTCGATCTGCCAGCCCGGCTCCATGAGGAAGACGGCTTCGCCGTAGCGCCGGTCCGCGAAGAGCACGCCCTCGCGCGCGAGCTCGTCGTCGTCGAGGAGCCTCCCGTGCGGCGTCTCCCGGAGGATCGCCATCGTCCGCTCCCGAGCCGTCTCGCCGTGGAACCAGAATCGCGCCATCGTCGAGTCGAAGAACGGGAGGAAATCTCTCGGCGACTCGAGCCCGAGCGACTCCACCCGCGACATGACGTCGACCGTCCCCACCGTGTCCGTCATCCCGTGGTCCGAGAAGACGAAGAGGCTCGGGGAGAGACCCCTCTCTTTCGCCAATCCATGAATCGCGCCGATCCTCCTTTCGTACGTCCCGATCAACTCGGACACCTCGCGCGCCTGCGTCCCCTTCACGTGCTGGAGCGCGTCGAGCGCGGCGGAGTAGAGGAAGTAGACGCCGCCCTCACCGGCGCCGACCGCCGATTCGAGCTCCGCGAAGTTCCTCTCCTCCGGGGTACGCCACGACCACGCGCGGAACGGGATCCCCTCGTCCGAGAGCTGGTCGAAGAGGGTCGGGACCGGGGGGACGCCCCCGACGTCGAAGAGGTTCGCGCGCTCGGGAAGGTCGAAGAACGGCAGGAGCCTCTGCGGCACGGCGTACAGGTCGAAGTAGCCCCGCACGCCCTCCCGCTCGCGGACCCACCAGGCGAGGAGGCGACGCAACGCTCCGGCGCCGGGCATGCGCTCGGGCCAGAGCGAAGTCCACCGCGCCAAACGGAACGGGCTCCTCGCCGGGCCGCGGGCGTACATCGTCCAACGACCATGCGCGGACGGCTGGAGCCCCGTGATGATCGAGGGCTCCGCGCCGCTCGAGAACCCGAGCACCGTCCGGAGTGGGCATCGTGTCCGAATGATCTCGTCAAGGAACGGGCGCCCCGAGAGGTTCTCCCATCCCAGGGCGTCGATGAGGAAGGCGAGGACCGCTCGTCTCACGCCTCCCTCCAGTCCATGATCTCGCGGCCCCACGCCGCGAGCACCGCGTCCTCGATCCCGCGCGCCCCCGCGCCCGCGTCGGGCAGCAGGCGCGCCGCGCCCCGCTCCGCCGCGTCCCGCTCCGTCCCCCCGGATGCGAGGAAGAGCCCGAGCGCCGCGAGCTGCACCGCGAGCCGCGGCGACGGCCGCGCCCGCCCCGCGAGGAGCCGCGTCGCGGCAGTCCGCGCGGCGCGCCGCGACCGACGGCCGTGGCGCACCCACGCTCGGACCGCGCGCGCGAGCCGCTCGCTCGTCTCGAGCGACCGAAGCGGATCGCGCGCGCCGCCCGCGTACCACGCGCCGAACCCGCGCACCCCCTCGACGCGGAGCGCGAGCGACCGCCGCGCCGCCTCCGGATCGTGCCCCTCGCCTGGGAGATGTCCCGCGACGTCCTCCCAGCGGGGAGCGATCTTCCATCGGCACGCCGTCCCGACCGCGTCCACCCACTCCGCCGGGAGCGCGGTGCCGAGCCGTTCGTCCTTCGCGACCGTCGCCGCCAGCCGCTCGGCGCGGTCCCTGTACGTCGTCCGGTGCTCGCCGCGCGCCATAAGAATTGCGAGCGCCACGTCCGTCACGGTCTTGACGCCGCGATAGAAGACCGCGAAAGCCGCCGCAGCGTCCGCTGGGGCCCGCCGAGCGGCGCGCAGCGCGAAGAGCTCCTCCGCCGCCCTGTTCAGCACCAGGTTCAGCGCGTCGTCCCTCGGGATCTCCGTCGGGTCGATCCGCCGCGCGCGCGACAGCGCGTCGCCGTCCCCCCACACGACGCGTCCCTCGCCGACGAGCGCGAGGTTTCCGAGCGTCGCCGGGAGCGTCGCGAGCCCGTCGGGCGTCACGATCCCGACGTCCGCCCGGATCTCCCCGCGCGCCAAGAGCGCGAGCAGTGAGTGCCGCTCCGCCCGGAGCGCCCCGGCCTCCGCGTCGCCGCGAGCGACGACGTAGAGGTCGAGGTCGGCGACCGGGACCGGCCGGCCGCCGACGTCCCAGAGGAGCCCCCCCTCCCCCCGCGCGAGGCTTCCGGAGAGAACGACCGCCGCGATCCGCCCGGCGCCGAGCGCCGCGACCACCTCGCCGACGACGCGCGCGGCCGCGTCGTGAAACCACGCGTCCTCGCGCGCCCCATCCGCCATGCGGAAGCCGAGGGAGAGCGCCGCGTCTCCCGACACCGGCGATCTGCTCGGAATCCTTAGATCCTCTTGTACAGAGTTTCCGGGATCACGTACTTCCGCTTGTTCAGGACGGTACCGATCACCTTCGCCTGTGCGGCCGCGAGGGCCTCCTTGCTCCGGAGCGCCACCTCGCGCTTGGTTCTCGCCGTCTCGATGACGAGGACGACTCCGTCCACCAGCCCGGAAATCACCTTCGTCTCCGGATGCCCGAGCACGGCGGGCGCGTCGACGATGATGCAGTTCCACGACTGCCGCGCCTCGCCCACGAGGCGCGCGACGTTCTTCGGCGTGAAGATCGCCTGCGGGCTCGCGACGGCGCGTCCCTCCCCGATCACGGAGAGGAACCCGTCGCCGACCCGCACCGCCGATTTCTCGACGGGCGTCTTGCCGGTCAGGACCTCGACGATCCCGTCGGACGGCGGGAGGTCGAAGATCGCGCGCACGGACGGGTTGCGGAGGTTGGTCTCGATGAGCACGGGCCGGATCCAGCGGAGCGACCGGAGCGACATCGCGAAGCGCGCGGCGATCGTGCTCGAGCCCTCGCCGGGCACCGAGCTCACGAAGCAGACCGCGCGGTCGACGAGCGTGCCGAGGCTCCCCTCAATCCCGCTCCGGAGCACCTCGAACTCGCGCCAGAGTTCGAGTTCCGCCTCGCCGGGAGGCGCCTCCGCGACGTCGGCGATCGGTACGATCTCGCCGACGGGCGCTTCCTCCCGCACCCTTTCTTTTTGGGCCTTGCTCAGCGCCTCGAAGATCTTGCTCACGGAACCCTCCCTCGTCGACTACCGGGTGCGCGAGATCTGCCTCGGATAGAAGGCGTCGTAGCCGCGCACGATGGCGTTCAGCGGGGCGGTGATGAATTTCGTGAAGAGGTTGTCCGCGAAGTCACCGGCGTTGCCGATGAACGTCTGCGGGATGTACACGATGTCGAATGGCTGCAGCGGGACGTCGAACCCAAGTTGCTCGCCCGACAAGACGCTCTTGAAGTCGACCCGGATCGCCCGCGGTTTCTCCCAGCTTCCGCGCCGCACGAGCATGACGCTGGTCAACTGGCCCGTCGTCGTCCAGCCGCCCGCTCCGGCGATCGCCTGCGAGAGGGTGAGGCGTCCGTTGATCTCGACCGCTCTCGGGTCGGCCACCTCTCCCATCACGTACACGGACTGGCTCCCGCTCTCCTCGACGATCACCGTCGCCTCGGGATTCCTCAGGAACTCCGCGTAGAGCTCGCTGATCGCGGCCGACAGCTCGACCGGCGTGAGGCCCGCGGCAGGGATGTCGCCGATCCTCGGGAAGGAGATCTTCCCGTCGGTCCGCACCTTGACCTCTCGGTCGAGGCTCGGGTCGCCGTAGAAGACGATGCTGAGCCGGTCGCCGAGCCCGATCTTGTAGTCGCCGCCCGACTCGCGCACGAACTCGCGGATCGCGCGGAGTTGGGCGCGCTGCTCCTCCGTCGCGCCCTCATCGAGCGCGTCGTCTTCCTCGGTCGCCGCGAGCTCCTCCGGCGGCGGTCCGGCGCGCTCCACGTCCTTCGACAGCGTCGCCTTCCCGCCGCATCCGGCGGCGACGAGGACGACGAAGGCGAGGATCGCTAGTACGCGCGTTCGAGGTTGAATACGATGAGAAACGTCTTCCAAAGGATGACGAGGTCGGTCTTCCAAGAGCGCCTCCTGATGTACTCGAGGTCCATCTCGATCCATTCCTCGAAGTTCTCCCCCACGCGGCGGCTTACCTGCCAGAGGCAGGTGATCCCCGGCTGCACCGAAAGACGCGCTGCCTGGCGCTCCGTGTAGTGCTCCACCTCCTCCGGGAGGTGCGGGCGCGGGCCGATCAGCGTCATGTCCCCCCTCAGCACGTTCCAGAGCTGGGGGAGTTCATCGAAGCTCGTCTTGCGAAGGAGCCGCCCCACGCCGGTCACGCGGGGGTCGTTCCGGATCTTGAACAGCGGATAGTCCGCCTCATTCAGCGCCAAAAGGGTCGGTTTCAGGACATCCGCTCCCAAGAACATCGACCGGAACTTGTAAAAGGTGAAGGGCGTTCCGTCCTTTCCGATCCTCACCTGGCGGAAGATGACGGGCCCCTTGGAGCCGAAGCGGATGAGCAGCGCGATCAGGGCGAGGAGGGGCGAGAGCAGGAGGAGTCCCCCCCCGGCGAGCAGGATATCGATGAGACGTTTGATCGAGAGGTAGATCGCGGGGGCCCGAGGAAGATCGACCGCGGGGCTGCCGGAGGCATGAGTGGGGCGATCGTGAGCGAGTATCGAAGTTTTTTCCATGAGCCGTCGCTTGAGGACCCGTGTCTACGGCGAAGCCGGCGAGACCGGTCCCTTCCCTCCGGTCCGTCGCGCGGGCCGGCGTGGATGTCGAGGGGATCGCTTGGACTCCCCTTCAGGGACCGTCGTCGAGGTTCTCCGTTCGCTGTCTTACCGTGTGCCCTTGTACCCCAAGAGCCTCTATGTCCCGATCTCTCACGCGCCGAACGTGGGTCTCGAATCCCCCATCGGGGGTCATGGTTCGCCCGGCCGTGCGCTCGGGATGACGAATAGGTCCTTAGCAATCGACGCTCTCCTTCCACCTCCTCTCTCACTTCTCGGTTTGGGGGTCGGGATTGCCTCCTGCGAGACGACATAAGCCTAGCACACGCGGCTTTCCGGGGTCAATCGGCAACTTATCGAGGCGGGGACACCCCGGCGGATGGGCGGCGGCTCCGGGGCCCGCGCGCTCGCCCGGTGCGACCCTCTAGCCTCCGCTCGAGGCCAGCGCGTCGAGGACGCACGCGGCCAGGAGCGGGATCAGGATCTCGTGGTGTCCGGTGATCGCGATGGCGCGCCCGCCGGAGAGAGTGGGCCGCCGGAGCACGTTCTCGAGCGGGCGGTAGTGCTGCGTCATGTCGAGGTTCACGGCGGTGAAGCCCGAGACGGAGTGGCCGAGATTCCGCGCGGTCGAGACGCACTTGAGGAAGACCTCTGGGAGGACGACGGCCGACCCGAGGTTGAGGACGACCCCGCCCGGCCCGAGACGCGCGACGACCGCGCCGAGGATCCGGAAGTCCTCCATCGTGAGGCGGCCGATCACGTCGCCGCGCGCGGTCGGATGCTGGTGGATCACGTCCGTGCCGATCGCGACGTGGACGGTGACCGGGATCCCCGCCTCGTGCGCCACCGCGAGGAGGCTCTCCGCGGCGTGGACGGCGCCGCCGCGCGCGAGGCCCTCGCCGAGCGCCTCCCCCATCCCGACGCCCCGCGCGGCCCCCTGCTCGAAGTGCGCGTTCATCTCGCGACCCGTCTCCTCGACGAGCCCGAACGTCCCCTCGACGAGGGTTTCGTCGACGTCCTCCGAGGTTTCCCCCCACCGCGCGAGCTCGTAATCGTGGATCGCGCCGGCCCCGTTCATCGCGACGGCGGTGAGGACGCCTCGGCGCATCAGATCGCAGAGGGTCGGGCCGAGGCCGCACTTCACGACGTGCGCGCCGACGAGCGCGATCGCTTCCGCCTTCTCGCGGCGGGCCCGCACGACCGCGTCGACGGCCGCCCGGAGCCCGTCCGCGGCGAGGAGCCTCGGGAGCGCGTCGAGGAGTTGCGCGACGGTCGCGCCCGGCGGGAGCGTCTTGCCGAAGTGCTCGCGCCGCACCTTCCAGCGGCGCTCGCGGCGCGGAACCGTGCGCACCTTCTCCGACGCAATCCTCGGCTTCCGCCCCCGCTCGGCCATCACGACCTCCTCTCGCCCTTGCGGGCGGACGTGGAGAAGTCCGGCCGCTCGATCCGCTCGATCTCGGCGACGATCGAGCCGAACGTGATCTTCGTCTCCATCCGCACCGGAATCCTGCGGGCGTCGTCCGTGTACCAGACCCAGAGACGCCCCTCGTTCTTGAAGAGCCCGCCGCTCGTGAGGATCGGCTCCGTCTTCAGGCAACGGAACCGCCCGACCCGCGTCTCGATGGTCTCGCGTTTCAGGACCTTCACCTCGACCCCCATCGTCTTCCGTCCCGTGTGGTTCACGAACGTGAATGACTCGCCCGGCTCGAGCCGGTGGCGCCGCACGTCGTGGAACGCCGAGAGGACGTCGCGGGCGCGCGGCGGCACGGAGAGCGTGTCGCCGTTCCCGTAGCGTACCAGGTTTCTCGCGCGATCGAACACGACCACCTCGTTCGCCCGGTAGTGCCCCTCGGAGAGGCGCTTCTCGAAACGGATCGGCAAGAGCGTCTCGCGGTCCGCGATGCAGCGCACCACGTCGTCCACTGAGTAGAACTTCGAGAAGAACGAGCTCGAGCGAGCACGCGAGGAGAACTCCACGGTCTCGCCTCCCGCGCCGCGCGTCGAGGGTCGGATCTCGAGCGTCGCCGAGCCCGCCTTAATGACGCCGAACTCGATCGAGAAGGAGAGTCGCTCCCACTCGGGCAACGAGGAGCGCGGGTCGAGCGCCGGCTCGGTCGCGCGAGGCGGCGTATCGGCCGGGAGCGCGGCGGCGCGGAAGGTGAGCGCGAGCCCGAGCGCCGCGACGGTCCGGAGCGCCTGGGAGATCATCGCGTCGCTCCCCTCGCGCCGCTCTCGGACGCCTGCCAGGCGCGGGCGAGCACGATGAGCCGGTGAAGACCGTGGAGGGCAGCGACCAGGAACCCGCGGAACCCGTCGCGGAGCCCGCCGGAGAGCGCGACGCGCAGCGTCGTGACGAGCGGGTCCGCGAGGAGGCGGGCCGCGCCGACCGGTCCGCGCGGCGCCGCGGCCGCGAGCGCATCGCGGACGAGGAACGCGAGGATCGCAGAGAGGTCGCCGGGATCGCGCGTCGCCCGGATCGCGGGAGCGACGCGCGGAGCGCCCGGCGCCGGCGCCCACGCCGCGCGACGGCCGCGGAACCAGGTCGAGTGGCGCGTAGACTTCCCGGCGATCCGGATCGAGAGGTCGAGCGGGACGCGGGACGAACTCGCGCGCTCGGCGCGCGACGACCCGTCGGAATCTCCGGGCCGGAGACTCCCCGCGAGCCGCTCGCCGGCGTACACGAGGAGAACGGGCGCTTCCGGCGCGCGCCCGCGCGCTTCACGAAGCGCGCCGTCCAGAGTCGTCGCCTCGAGGCGCACGACGTCTCCCGGGAGCCCGCGCGGCGCGGCGAGCGGCGCCGTCTCGCCCTCGGGCGACGCGTAGAAGCGCCGTGAGAACACGCCCTCCGCGGCGAAGGACGCGACCGGGTCGATCCCCGGCTCTCCGAGAACGACGAGAACGGGAGGTGGATCCGTCATCGTGAGAAACTCCCCAGGGCGGCCGCGCGCGCGGCCAACACGACGCGGTACGCGCGTTCGGTTTCGGACACCATCCGCTCCTCCGTGAACGATCGGGAACGCTCCCGAGCCGCCGCGCCCAGGCGCGCGGCCCGCTCCCGGTCGTCGAGCAGCAAGAGCAATGCCCGGCCGAGGGCCTCGGGGTCGGCGGGCGGGACCAGGAGGCCGCACTCGCCATCGACGACGATCTCGGGAATGCCGCCCGCGCGCGTCGCGACGATCGGGAGACCGAGTGCCATCGCATCGAGGACCGTCGTATTGAGACCTTCGAGGTGCGACGCCACCGCGAATACATCGAGGAGCGAAAGACAGTCGATGGGATCGTCGCGGAATCCCGCGAGGATGACTCGATCCGAGATGCCGAGCGCCCGCGCTTCGCGCTCGATCTCCCGTCGCAGCGCCCCCTCGCCGACGAGTAGGAAACGGACGGTGGGACGCTCGCGAAGGACGATCGCCGCCCCGCGTAGGAGCGTGAGAGGGTCCTTGTGCGGTGCCAGCGCTCCCACGCTCCCGATGATCGGCACGCCGACCGGCAGCTCGAGCTCGGCGCGGAGGAGCGCTCGCCGGCCGGCGTCCGGATGCGCGCGCGCCGGGACCCCGTCGTAGACCGTTCGCACGCGGTCCGCCGGAACGCCCGACGCCGCCAGCACCTCGGCGACGCGCCGCGACACGGCGAGGAAGCAATCGATCCGGCTCGTGTACTTGAGGCGCGCCAGCGGGTTTTCCCCGGGAGCGAAGTCGACGCGGCGCGACACGACGATCGGGAGCCGCGGCGAGAGGATCGAGACCGCCCACCCCGCCGCGTGCGCGCGCGACGTGTGCAGGTGCGCGAGGTCGGGGCGGAACGAGGCCGCGATCCGCGCGAGGGCCGTGATCCCGAAGAGGTCGCCGTCGCCGCGAATCCGCACGCCGCGCGTCGCGATGCCCGCCGCTCGCGCGCGGGCGAGGAGGTCGCCGCCCGGCGCCGCCGCGAGGAGCACGTCGTGGCCGCGAGCAGCGAGCCCACGACAGAGAAGGAGCGTCTGCGCCTCCCCGCCGCGCCACCCGTCCGCGGGGTTCACCTCGAGGAGACGGAGCGGGCGCGCGTCCGGAACCGACATCACGGACTCTTCGCGGCCCCCGAGCCCCTCTCCGCCGAGAGCCGCATCTCCCACGCCCTCGCGTATCGGAGGAAGACGTAGTACGCGGAGAACGCGGCGAGCGCCGCGCCGTGCGCGCCATCTCGGAAGCCGGCCTTGAGGATGTACGTCTTCACGAATCGCGCCGGCGGGTGCGCGAGGATCTGCCACGGCCCCGCGCGCCGCCCCGTGCGGAGGATTTCGCGCGCGCCCCACGTCGTGTAGCGTTCGAGCTTCTCGAGGACGTCCTCGAGGGTCTCGTAACTTCGATGCTCGAGCGGGTTCCGGAGTGTCCCCGCGCTCCCCGCGAGATCGACCCCCTCGTGAAGCGCCTCGTCGCGCCAGCGCCCGCGGTCCGCGCGGAAGAGGCGGAGGACCCGGTCCTCACGCCAGCCCGAGTGACGGATCCACCGGCCGAGGTACCAGGTGACGCGCCGGACGTGGAAGCCCACGTGAGATCCCGGGTCCGCGACGCGCGCGCGGATCTCGTCCGCGAGCGCCGGGCCGATGCGCTCGTCCGCGTCGAGGCAGAGGACCCAGGTCGTCGCGGCGGCCGCGATCCCCTCGTTCCTCTGGAGCGCGGGCGAGCGGTGAGCCGAGGCGAGGAAGCGCGCGCCGTGCGCGACGGCGATCGCCCGCGTCCCATCCTCGCTTCCCCCGTCGACGACGATCGCCGGGGCGAGCCCGGCGACGCTCTCGAGACAGGCCCCGAGCGACCGCGCCGCGTCGCGCGTCGGGATCACGACCGCGAGATCGGGGATCTCGCTCACGGCGCGCTCCCCGCGGGGCCAGCTCGGAGAATGCGCTCGATGAGGTCGGTCGACGAGTGCGCCTTCGGATCTCCGACGATGCGCGTGACGCCCCCCACGGCGCGGGTCGTCCCGCGCTCGGGCACCGTCTCCTCGGTGTAGTCCGTCCCCTTCGCGTGGACGTCGGGCCGGAGCGCCGCGAGCACCTCGCGCAGGTCGTCCCCCTCGAACAGGAACGCGACGTCGACGGCGGCGATCGCCTTCACGAGCCGCAAGCGCTCTGAGGCCGGGAGGATCGGACGGCCGTTCCCCTTGAGGCGGCGCGCCGACTCGTCGTCGTTCACGGCGACCACGAGGAGGTCGCCCGCGCGCCGCGCGGCCTCCAGGTAGCGGATGTGCCCCACGTGGAGGAGATCGAAGCAGCCGTTCGCGAGGACGAGGCGCTTCCCCGCGCGCGCGCGCGCGACCACGCGCGCCACGTCACCGAGCCGCATGCTCGCTCTTTCCGCCGCGGGGCGCGGCCGGCGTCTCCGCGGCGCGGATCGCGCGCGCGACCTCCTCGGGAGTCGCGGTCGCCGCGCCGCGCTTCATCACGACCACGCTCGCCGCTGCGTTCGCGAGGCGCGCGGCGACCCCCACGTCCGAGCCCGCCGAGAGCCCCAGGACGAGCGCGCTCGCCACCGTGTCCCCCGCCCCGGTCACGTCCGCGACCTCGTCCGGCCCCATGACGGGGATATCCTCGGAGCCCCCGCCGGCGAGGAAGAGGCGCATGCCACGGCTCCCGCGCGTGAGGAGGAGGGCGCGCGCCTCGAGACGCGAGACGAGCGCCGCCCCGGACGCCGCGACATCCTCCTCGCTTTCGATCGGCGCGCCGAGCGCGGCACTCGCCTCCGACTCGTTGGGGGTCGCGACGTCGACGCCGCGGAACGCGAGGAGATCGAAGCGCGAGTCGGCGCACGAGGGGATGCCCCGCTCGCGAGCGCCGCCGAGGAGCCGCGCGAGGAGGTCGGCGAAGAGCGTGCCGTAGCCGTAATCCGACAGGAGAACAGCGTCGGCCATCGGGAGGAGCGCGTCGACACGGGCGAGGAGCGCCGCGCGCGCCAGCGGTGGAAGCGGCCGCCGCTCGCCGCGGTCGATGCGGAGGACCTGTTGCTTGGCGGAGTGGATCCCGCCGGCGAGGACGCGCGTCTTCGCGGCCGTCGTCCTCTCCTCGGCCACGATGATCCCGTCGGTCGGGATCCCGGCGTCGGCGAGCGACGCGACGAGCCGCTCCCCTTCGCGGTCCGCGCCCACGACGCCGAGAGGGAGCGCGCGCCCGCCGAGGGCGCGGACGTTCCGCGCCGCGTTCCCCGCTCCGCCCGGCGTCCATTCCTCGCCGTCGTGCTCGAGGATGAGGACCGGCGCCTCGCGCGACAGGCGCGCGGGCCGGCCGAAGAGGTAATGGTCGAGGACGAAGTCCCCCGCGACGAGGACCGAGCGCCCCTCGAGACGCGCGAGAAGAGAGAGGAGCGGCGCGGCGCTCATCCCGTGCCGCCGCCCGCCTCGCGCGCGATGAGACGCGCGGCGTCGAGGAGGTTGTCGCAGACCACGTCCGGCTCGACCGCCCAACGGTCCTTCTGGTACGTGAGTTGGCCGAGCCCGTAGCCGGTTTTCAGCAAGATCGTCCGCGCCCCGACCGCGCGCCCCATCTCGACGTCCGTGATCATGTCGCCCACGACCCACGACCGCCCCAGGTCGACGCCGTGGTCGCGCGCCGCGCGCCGGAGCATCCCAGGGCGCGGCTTGCGGCACTCGCAGTCGCCCGTGATCGCCGGCAGGTGGGGACAATGGTAGATCGCATCGACCGAGGCGCCTCCGCGCGAGAGCCCATCACGGAGCCGCCGGTGCACCTCGGCGAGCGTCTCCTCGGTGAAGTAGCCGCGCGCGACGCCGGATTGGTTCGTGACCACGAAGACTCGCAGCCCGAGGGCGTTGAGAAGCCGCACGGCGCGCGGCGCGAACGCGAACAGCCGGAACCGGTCGGGGTGGTTCACGTAGCCGACCTCGTGGGCGATGGTGCCGTCACGGTCGAGGAACACGGCCCGACGATGGTTGTCGGAGGGGTCGTTCACGGGCTCGCAGTATAGCACCGACCGCGCGAGCGCCGAATCGCGACGGCCGCGCGTCGCGGCCCGGTCCGCGATTCATTGGTGTTCGGCCAGATCGCGCTCTTGCGAGGTGATGGGTCCCCTCCGGCGACTGCCTCGGCTCGCGCGCCTCAACCCGTCGACTCGCGCGAACGTCGCCACGGCTCGCCTCCGGGCGATGTCGCCTGCGGGGACCATCGCCCCCGCGCGCGATCTGGCCATCGTCCCGCAAGCGCGCGATCGGGCCACGCACGTCATACCGGCGCATCGAGCCGTTCCTCGACCGCGGACCAGACGGCGTCGACGGAGATGCCGCCGAAGCAGAGGAGCCCGATCGGGCATGCGCGCCGGTAGCAGGGCGAGCACGCGACGTGGTGCCGCACGATCGCGTGGCGCGGTCCGCGCGGCGCCGTCCAGTCCGGATTCGTCGAGCCGAAGAGCGCCACGACGGACGTCCCGACCGCGGCGGCGAGGTGCATCGGCCCCGAGTCGTTGGCGACCGCGACGCGCGACAGGGCGAGGAGCGCCGCGAGCGTCGCGACGTCGGTCGCGCCGGAGAGATCGAGGAGGCGCGCGCCGCGGGCGCTCGCGGCCACGTCCGCGCAGACGGAGCGATCCGCCGCGCCGCCGAGGAGGACTGGGAGCGCACCCGCGGCGGCCGCGCGCCGCGCGATCTCGGCGAATCGCTCCGGAAGCCATCTCTTCGCCGGTCCGTACGAAGCGCCCGCACAGACGGCGACGAGCGGCCGGTCCGGGTCCGCGCCGCGCGATCGGAGGAGCGAGCGGCCCGCCTCGATCGCCCGCTCGTCCAGTCGGAGTCGCGGCGCCGCGTCCGGCCGCGGGGCGCCGGCCGCCTCGGCGACGAGCGCGAACTCGTCCGCGATGTGGCGCGCGCGCTCGGGCCACGGGAGCCGGACGCGCCGCGTGAGGAGCGGCCCGCGCGCCCCGCCGTCGATCCCGACACGCTCGGGAGTTGCCGTCGCGGCGGCCCGCAGAGCGGACGACAGGGAGGGCGGGAGGACGACGACTCGCTCCGCGCGGAGCGCGCCGAAGCGCGCGGCCTGACGCAACCCCGCGAGCGAGAGGGCCGGCCCCGCGAAGGCTTCCGCGCGGCCGAGCCCCGCGTCGAGCGCCAGGAGCGGGACGACCCGCGGGTGCGCGAGGAGCGTCATCGGGCCGAGGCGAGCGACCGCGTGGAGCGCCGGGAGAGAGAGGACCGCGTCACCGAGCCACGACGGGGGGATGGCGATGCTCCCCTCGCGACCGCCTGATCCCACCTTTCAGCTTTCGGAGTAAAGCCTTACGAGCATCGATTCGAGTGCGATGTCAACATCCTCGGGGGTGAGCCGAGCGAGGTCTCCACCAGGGGCGCGGAGCGTCCGGCCGAGGGGCGACACCGGCGCCCAAGTCGCCGGATCGGTCGGACCGTAGAGACCGAGGGTCGGGACGCCGAGCGCCGCCGCGAGGTGGAGCGTGCCGGTGTCGTTCCCGAGGTACACGGTGAGATGGCTCATCATGCCGGCGAGCTGCCGGAGCGAGAGACCGACCATCCTCGCGACGCGCGGCGCGGATGGGACCTCCATCGCGTCGACGAGAGATTCCTCGCGCGGTCCGGCGAGGAGAAGGACGCGGACCCCCTCGCGGGCGAGGAGTCGGCGCACGACCTCTCCGAAACGCGGGGCGGGCCAGCGGTTCGGGACCTTCCCCGCGCCAGGATCGATTCCCACGACGATGTCTCCTTCCCCCCACCCGAGCGTCGCGAGGAGGCATCGCGCGGTCTCGGTCTCCTCGGGCGTCGCGACCAGCCGCGGCTCGCGCGTCGTCGGGGCGATGCCGAGCGCCGCGAGGTGCGCCAGCGCGCGGTCGGTCTCGTGGAGTCCCTTGGGCGTCGTGATCTCCCGGTGGAATAGGCTCCCGCCGCGCGGGCTCGTCGGGATGCGGCCGGCGACGCGGAACCGCGCTCCGGAGAGAGCGAGGAGGACCGCGCTCGTCGTCGAGTACGAAATCGTGACGACGCAGAGCGCGAGGTCGTAGCGCTCACGCCGGAGCGCGCGCACGAGCGGGAGGAGCCGGCGACCCCGGCCGACGACCCCGCGTCCCTCGAGGAGCCAGACGCGGCGGATCTCGGGAACGAGGCCCGCGACCTCGGCCTGCACCGGGCTCGCGAGGTAATCGATCGCCGACCCGGGGAACGCGCGCGCGAGGTTCGCGAAGAGCGGGCTCGCGACGATGAAGTCGCCCATCTGGTTGTGTTGCTTCGTGACGAGGATCCGCTGGACGCGCGCGGGGATCGGGACGCCGCGCGGCGGAGCGAGGGCGCGGGCGGCGAGCGCGTGGACGCGCGCCTTGATCGCGCGCTCGAGCCTAGAGCCGGCCACGGGAGACCCCGAGCGTCGCGGCGGCCGACGGCGCGAGGAGGGAGAGCACGGCCTCGAGCACGCGCTCGGGCGCGATCTCCTCCATGCAGCGGTGATGGCCGAGCGGGCACGCGTCGCCGCCGTGGAGTGTACAAGGCCGGCACGCGAGGTCGATCTCGACGAGCGCGGAGCGCGGATCGCGCGGCGCAAATCCGAACGCGGCCACCGTCGGGCCGAACAGCGCGACGACCGGCGTCCCGACCGCCTCCGCGACGTGGAGCGGCGCTGAGTCATTCGTGGCGACGACCGCGGCCCGCTCGAGGAGCGCGGGGAGCGCGGCGAGGGGTGGAGTGACCCACGGCGAGCCGGTCTCCTCCGAGAGGGAGCGGAGCCGATCGCCATCGCCCGCGCCGCCGACGAGGAGAGTCCCCGCGGCGCGCGTCGGTCCCTCGCGCGAGGCCGCGCGCAGGAACTCCGCGACGAGCCGACGCGGCCAGGCCTTCGTCGCGTGGCGCGCGCAGGGGGCCGCCGCGACGAACCCGGGCCCGAGCCCGCGCGCCCCGAGGATCGCGGCGGCCTCCTCCGCGCCCCGCTCGACGGAGAGCCGCGGCGGCGGGAGCGCTGCGCCGAAGACGTCCGCGTGCCACGCGACGACGCCTCCAGCCAGTCTCGCGTCGGGGCGGACGCCCCCTCCGAGGAGGGCGCGCCTCTCCCGCCGACGTTTGTCGACGACCCGCTTGTCGCCGGCGCGCGCGCAGAGCGCGATGAGCCGGCTCCGCGGGTTCGCATGGAGGTCGAGCACGCGCCCATAGCGCTCGCGTCGGACCTCCCGGAGCAGCGGGACGACCCGTCCCGCGAGCGGGATCACCCGCGCGACGCGCGCGTCGCCCTCGAAGAGCGGCGCGTACCGCGCCTTCGTCACGAAGTGCACCTCGGGAGCGGGACGCTCGCGCGCGAGGGCCTCGAGCACGGCGGTCGCGAGGACGACGTCTCCGAGCGATCCGAGCCGGATCACGAGCACCTTCTCGCGCGGCGCGCTCACGCGCCCGCCCCCCAACCCGCGCCGGTCGCCGCGAATTGGCGCTCGAAGAACCGCCGGTAGATCCCCTCGTCGCGCAGGAGGCTCTCGTGGTGGCCCTCCTGCACGATCCGCCCCTTGTCCATGACGAGGATGCGGTCGGCCCTCTGGACGGTCGAGAGGCGGTGCGCGATGACGATGACGGTCCGGCCCGCGAGCAGGTTCGCGATCGCCGCCTGCACATCCGCCTCGGAGTCGACGTCGAGCGAGGAGGTCGCCTCGTCGAAGATGAGGATGGGCGGGTTTTTCAAGATCGCGCGCGCGATCGCGATCCTTTGGCGCTCGCCCCCCGAGAGGCGCGCGCCGCGCTCGCCGATCTCGGTCTCGTAGCCGCGCGGCAGAGCCGCGATGAAGCCCTCGGCGTTCGCCGCCCTCGCCGCGCGCGCGATCTCCTCCATCGGGATCTCGTCGCGGCCGTAGGCGATGTTCGAGCGGATCGTCCCGCTCCAGAGGATCGTCTCCTGCGAGACGATCCCGAGGAGGTGGCGGAGCGACGCGAGCGACACGTCGCGGAGATCGACGCCGTCGATCGTCACGCGCCCCTCGACCGGGTCGTAGAAGCGCGGGATGAGGTCCACGAGCGTCGACTTCCCGGCGCCCGAGGGCCCCACGATCGCGACGACCTCTCCGCGCCGGATCGTGAGGTCGACCCCCGAGAGGATGATCTCGTCGCCGTAGCGGAACGAGACCGACTCGAAGCGGATCGCGTCGCGGAAGCCCGCGAGGTCGCGCGCGCCGGGCCGGTCGCGGACCGCGGCCTCGGTGTCGATCAGCCCGAAGATCCGCTTGGACGCCGTCACCCCCTGCTGGATCGACGTGTTCGCGTGCCCCATCTCCTTGAGCGGCTGGATCAGGGAGAGCATCGCGGCGAGGAAGATCAGAAACCAGTCCGGCGTGAGAAAGTTCCCCGAGAGGACCCGCTGCCCCCCGAACCAGAAGACGACGAGAACGCCGAGGACCCCGATGAACTCGGTCAAGGGGCTCGCGACGAACGAGACCCGCTTGAATCTCAGGTACGAGCGGAGGAATCCCTCCGTCTCCTGCCGGAACCGCCGGATCTCGTAATCCTCCATTCCGAAGGCCTTCACGATCCGGATACCCGAAATCGTCTCCTGGAGGACGGATGACATGTCCGCCATCTTCTCCTGAGTCCGGTGGCTGTGCCGACGGAGGCGCTTCGACACTCTGTCGGTCAGCAGGACGACGGGCGGGAGGATCAGGAACGTGAGGAGAGCGAGCTGCCACGACGACCAGACGACGATGGCCGCGAAAACCAAGACGAGGAAAACGTCCCTCGTGACGCTCGTCAGGAAGGCCGACAGCGCGTCGCGGACGAGGTTCACGTCGTGCGTGATCCGCGAGATGAGGAGCCCCGTGCGCGTCGCGTGGAAGAAGGAGAGCGAGAGCGAATGGATGTGACGGTAGAGGTCGTCCCGGAGGTCTTTGATGACGCGCTGCTCCAGGGTCGCCGTGAAGATCGCCTGGAAGTAGTTTGTGACCCCCTTCAAGAGGAACACGAGCCCCAGGAAGAGGCAGACGCGCTTCAGCGAATCGGAGCGTGTCCCCTGGAGAAAGATCCCCATGAGGTACGCCTTCGATTTGTCGCGAAACTCGGTGATCCGCGCGAGCGGATCCTCCGGGGAGCCGGGAGGCGTCGCCGCCATCGAGGAGAGACCGCTCCCCGTCTCTTTGCTGAAGAGCACGTTCGCGAACGGGAGGATCATCCCGATCGAGATGCCGCTCATCACGGCGAAGAGGGCCGTGAAGAGGAGGCCCGCGAGGACGTGACGCGTGTAGCGCCGGACGTATCTGAGAACACGGAGGAAGTCGCGCATCGCCTCTAACCTCTCGGGGCGCCGGGCGCCACCGCTACTCGAGCGAGGAGGTCTCCCGGGAGAATCCGATCAGCAGGCGGTCGACCCGCTCCAGAAACGCCTTCGGATCGATCCCCTCGGTGGATCGTATCACGGTGGCGGTTCCGCCGGCAGGCGGGACGTAGCGGTCGTCGTCGAGGCGTCCGAAGAAGCCGAGCGCGGGGACGCCGAGCGCCCACGCGAAGTGGAAGAGCGCCGTGTTCCCGGAGACGAGGAGGTTCGCGTGCGCGAGGAGGGCCGTCGTCTCCGCGAACGATTTCTGGGGGATCTCGGCCGGCTCCCACCTCGTGGTCGCTTCCGCGAGGCGCCGCACCGCGTCGGCGCCCCCGGGATCGGAGAGGAGGAGGACCTTGGAGGGATAGGTTTTCTTCAAGAGCTCGACGACGAGCGCGAGACGGTCCGGAGTCGGGCCGACCCCGGCGACGCCGTGGCCCGGGTCGACGACGAAGAGGTAGTCCTGGCGGCGCGGCTTCCAGAAATGCACGAGCTGCCGCGCGCGCTCCATGTGCTTGTCGTCGATCCGCCAGCGCGCGGCGCCTCGACCGCTTTCCCGCGCGAGGCGCCGCGTGAGAGCGAGCTGCACGAGCGGGACGTACGCCTCGTCTCCTTGGTAGCGGAACTCGCAGTTGAAGAGCCCGCTCCCCTCCCCGTGGCCGACGCGCGCCTTCCCCCCGGCCATGAGGACCGCGACGCGGCGCTCGTTGTCGACCTCCTCGTCGAGCCAAAGCGCGATGTCGAAGTCCTCGCGCGCGAGCGCCTTTCCCGAGGCGAGGAAACCGCGGAGGCCCAAGAGCGATGCGGAGCCGCCGAGGACGTGCACGCCGTCGACGAGGGGGTTGTCGCGGTAGACGGACGCGGAGCCCTCGTCCGCCAGCACGTGGAGCGCCACGCGCGGGAAGCGCTCGCGCAAGAGCGCGAGCGACGGAAACGCGAAGGCGAAGCCCTGCACGCCGCGCGACGGCACGATGAGGATCTTCCGCGGCTCGTGGAGGACGCGGCCGAAGGCGACCGGCTCCTCGGCCTTCGCGCTCCCCGCGCGCCGCTCGATCATCTCGATGATCCGTGACCGCGAATCGGTCATCTCTTCAGCGAGTCCCCTTCCTTCGCTCGAATCTGCAACTCGCGGATTTTCGCATAAGTCACGAAGTTCTGGAAGGCAAACAGGACCGCGAAGAGGAGACCTTCCGTCCGATCCCGAAAGCCCGAGCGCCCGAGGTAAACCCTAATGAAGGAGGCGAGCGGGTGAGCGATCAAGGTGGACCATCCGACTTGCTTGCAACCATCGACCTTTTGTCGCGCTTGAAGCGTGGTCTCGAACTCCAACTTCCGGATTCTCTCCGAGAGGGAGCGTCCCGTGTCGTGGAGCATCGGCGCGCGCAGGGTCGCCGCGCGCCCATCGAGGCGGGGCGAATCGGGGCCCTCACCTCTCCCGTCATGGTACCGGCAACGATCCCTGCGAAAGAAGCGCATCTGGTGGTCCGGGTAGCACCCTCCGTGCCGCAGCCAACGTCCGAAGAAGAAGTTCTTCCTGGGAACATAGGCGCCGACGTGCGGCCCGGGCGAGGAGGCGAATGCCACCAGCTCGGCCCGTAGATCCCCGGGAACCCGCTCATCGGCGTCGATCATGAGCATCCACTCACCCGTCGCCGCATCGAGACCGACGTTCCGCTGGACACCATACGAACCGGACCACGCTCTCGAGATGATCCTGTCCGTATAGCGTCCGCAGAGCTCGACGGTGCGGTCGGAGCTGAGGGAGTCCACGACGATGATCTCGTCGCACCACCCGACGCTCTCGAGGCAGCCGGAGACGTTTCCCTCCTCGTTCCTGGTGATCAGGATCGCGGAGATCTTCGGCGGCGTCTTCACGAGCGCGGCGACTTCACACCGGCGACCACTCGCCTAGATCTCCCACCGCGTCCGCTCCCACGGGTAGTCCCGGACGAACGCGTCGTCGAAGTCGTAGGCGCCGCCGAAGTCGTCGATCGAGTCGTCGTCCGTCTTCGAGAGGAGGCCCGCCGCGACCAGCCGGAACACGATCTCGCCGAAGTCCTCGGTCCGCGTGACGCCCCATTGCGCGAACACGGTCTTCGTCATGAGGCCGTACCGCGCGAGGGCGAACTCGCGGATCCCCTCGAGGAGCTCGCGCCCCGAGACGTGCCGCCGCTTCTCGAGCCGGCCCACGACGAACTCCAGAGCCTGGAAGACGAAGAGGTATGCGTCGCGCGGATAGTGGGGGTCCGCGAGGACGAGGCGGTCGATCGGGTCGAGGGCGTCGTCCTCGGCAGCGCTCACGCCAGCACCTCGCGGTAGAACGCCTCGTATCGGTCGACGACCCGATCCATCGGGTAGGCGGTCACCGCGCACTCGCGCGCCGCCTTCGCCATCCGTTGGCGCATCGGTTCCGCGCCGAGGATCTCGAGCGCCGCGGCGGCCATCCCCTCGACGTCTCCCACATCGAGGAGGAACCCGGTCTCGCCGTGCACGACGAGTTCGGGAAGCCCCCCCGCGCGGCAGCCGATCACCGGGACGCCGCACGACATCGCCTCGAGGGCGACGAGGCCGAAACTCTCCTGGGACGAGGGGAGCAGGAAGACGTCCGCCGCCGGGAGGATCGCCTCCACTTCCTTCTGGTCTCCCATGAAGTACACGCGATCCGAGATGCCGTACTCCTCGGCGAGGATCGCGGCCGGCTCGCGCTCGGGCCCGTCCCCCACGAGGACGAGGCACGCCTTCGTCTTCTCGGCGACGCGGGCGAAGACCTTCACGACGTCGCGCACGTTCTTCACGCGGCGGAAGTTCGAGATGTGCATGAGGACGGGGCCGCATCGGAGGCCGAACTGCTCCCTGAGTTCCTTCTTGCGCGCGGGGGTGAAGCGCTCGGGATCGACGAAGTTCGGGATCGTCGCGACCGGGCGCGTGATGCCGAAGCGCTCGATCGTCTCGCGGCGGAGGAACTCGGAGACGGCGGTGACGCCGTCGGAGCGCTCGATCGTGAACTTCGTGAGGCGGAAGAAGGACGGGTCGGCGCCCACGAGCGTGATGTCGGTGCCGTGGAGCGTGGTGACGAGACGGACGCGCCGCTCGGCGACCATCTCGCGCGCGAGAAACGCGCTCGCCGCGTGCGGGATCGCGTAGTGCGCGTGGAACAAGTCGAGGCCGTGGAGGCTCGCGACCTCGGCCAGTTTCGCGGAGAGCGCGAGCGAGTACGGCCGCGAGCGGAAGACCGGATAATCGGTCGGACGGACCTCGTGGAAGAAGATCGGGCCGTGCGCGACGAGCCGGTACGGGATCTCGTCCGCGACGAAGTGGATCTCGTGCCCGCGACGGGCGAGTTCGCAGCCGAGCTCGGTCGCGACGATCCCGCTGCCGCCGATCGTCGGGTAGCAGCTCACGCCGATCTTCACGCCGTCTCTTCCGCGACGCTCACGCCGCGCCGTTCGTGGCCGTCACGCCGCGCCTCCCCCGGGGCCATCGTCGCGCGCGCCCCCTCCCTCCGCCGTGTCGGGGAGGCGGACGAGGAGAGGGCGCGCATCGCCGGGATCGTACACCGCAGCGAGCATCTCGGGAAGGGACTCCCAGCGCGCGAGGAAGGGGAGCGGCGAGAGCACGCGTTCTTGTGGTCGGCCGTCCGGGCAGATCCGCTCCCGCGCACGCGCGGCGCGGCGGCGGAACGCCTCGCCCTCGCGGTCGAGCTCCTTGCTCAGACGCTCGAGGAGGCGGCCGGTCTCGAAGAGGATCTTCCGACGAGCGCCGCCCGTCATCGCGGCGAGCGGCGGCGACGAGGCGAGGAGGCGCTCCTCGAGGGCGGAGAGCGCGGCGTCAAGGTCGGCGACCGGGCGCTCGAGGGCGCGGACCTCGGCCGGCTCGGAGCCGGCGCGGGGCACGGCGGTGGGAGCGGCGCAGAGCAGGGCGAGGTCGGGGCGGTCGCGGTCGAGGAAGCGGGCGACGTGCGGCTCGACGAGGAGGGCCGAGAGGCGCGGGACGACCGCGGGGCGCGGCACGCCGTGGCGCGCGTAGACCTCCCCCACCTGGGCGAGGTACGCCACCTCCGAGGGACCGCAGACGCTGGCCACCGTCGGGAAGAGGAGATCCTGGAAAGTCGGCCGCAGGAGGACGTTGGGGACGAGCCGCTCCGGCCGCGCGGCGAGCGCGGAGAGGCGCTCCGGCTCGAGCGACTGACGCCGTCCCGAATCGTCGAGCGCGAAGAGCGCCGCCCGGCCCGCCTCGGGCGCGACCTGCGCGTGGTAACCGAGCGCGACGAGGCGCCGCCCGGCGTCGGCCGCCCCGCGCGGCGTCGCGAGCGGGTTCTCGAGTTCGCGCCGAAAGGCGGGCGCGAGAAGCGCCTTCAGGCGCGGGTCGGACGGGTCGGCGACGACGAGCCCGAGGGGGCCGAGGAGTTCGCCGAGGAGCGACGCGAACACGGCGACCGGCGTGTCGTGGCGAGCCGCGCGCGCGATCCGTGCCGAGAGACGGCGGGCGCCCTCGCCGTCGCCGAGGCGCGCCGCGACCGCCGAGGCGACGAGGGCGGTCTCCTCGCGGGCGCGAAGTCGAGCGTACGTTCGCCGCTCGCGCGCGGCGCGGTCCGTGAATAGAGAGATCTTCTCGAGACCGCCCGCTCCCCCCGGGAGGACGAGGTCGGCGATCTCGGACAGGTCGTCGTCCTCGGCCACGATCCAGAACACCGGGACGACGGCGCGTCCGAGTCGGCGCGCGAGGCGGCCGGCGAGCGCGACCGCGGAGACCGCCTTGTAGAGCGTGAGGAGAGGTCCGAGGAAGAGCCCCGGCTGCTGGCCCGCCACGACCGCGAGCGTCTCCTCCTCCTCGAGCGCGGCGATCGCGTCGCGCTGCGCCGGCGCGCCGTGCTCCGCGCCGGGCTGCGCGCAGAGCGCCGCCGCCAACTCGCGCCGGGCCGCGCGGTCGAGCAGCGCGCCGCGCCGCGGGGGCGCCGCGCCCGACTCGATCGCGGCGAGCGATGCGCCGAAGAAGGGCGCGAGCGCGGGGGCGCCCGAGACGAAGTCGTCGTAGAGCCGCGACGGCCCCTGCCCGGGGAGCGCCGCGAGACGCTCGACGGCCCACGTCACGCGGCGCTCCCGCTCGTGCGGACGTAGACGGCGCTCCCGACTCCCGCTCCGAGCAGGCGCTCGGCGCTCCCGTCGCGGAGCGCGACCTCGACGTATCCCCAACTCCCGACCACGGCCTTGAGCGGCGCGTCGCCGTCGACGAAACTCCGCGAGACGCCCGCGATCTCGCGTCCGCCGATCTCGATCACGGCGCCCCGCCCGCCGAACGCGGCGAGCGCGTCCTCCGTCAGGTTCGTCACGAGGTTCCCGAACCGATCGACGTGCATCACCTCCCCCGCGAGCCCCCGATCGATCGGCCGCGGCCGCGGGACCTCGAGACGGGCGGGGTCCGCGACCGGCGGGCCGAGCGCGGAGAGCGGGATGCCGAGCGCGACGTGCGCGGCGACCGGCGCGAAGACGTCGCGGCCGTGGAACGTGGGGTGCACGCTCGGGCGGAAATAGCGCGCCTCGACGACCGCGTGGAGCCGCTCGGCGCCGCGCTCGGAGAGGAGCGGGGCGATGAGCCCGTTGTCGGGAGCGAGGAGCGCGCGCCCGGCGACCTCCGCGGCGAGGATCCGCCGCTCGCCCCCCACGCCCGGGTCGACGACCGCGACGAAGATCGTCCCCACGGGGAAATGTTCGAAGACGCTCCGGAGGATCAGCGCCCCCTCGAGGATCCGGCGCGGCGCCACGTCGTGCGTGATGTCGACGAACCGGAGATCCGGGTTCACCGTGAGGGCGGCGCCCTTCATCGCGCCGACGAAGCCGTCCCTCTCACCGAAGTCGGTGAGGAGCGCGACCAGCGGGCCGATCAGAACACCTCCGCGTTGAAGGCGAGGATCTCCGCGCCCTCGCGCCACGCGCCGCGCGGGAGGCGGGCCTTGAGGCACGTCTCGTCGAGGAATCGCTCGACGTCGAGACCCAACTCCGTCGCGATCTGCGGGAGGAGGAGCCCCGCGCAACCGTCCTTCCGGATGAGGAGACCGTCCGCGCCGATCGTGATCTCGGCGGGGGAAGCGACGCGGCGCAGCGGGCCCAGAACCGAGACCTCGATCTCGGTGGCGTCGAGCTCGTCCGGGCCGAGCGGAGGGAATCGCCCGTCGTCGATCGCCGCCGCGCGCGCGGCCTCCGCCACCGCCCGCCAGACGGGCAGGTCGGCCGCGACGTGCCCGATGCAGCCGCGGAGACGCCCGCGCTGCTTGAGGGAGACGAACGCCCCCGCCGGGCGCTCGAGCTCCGGCGGCACGTCGCGCGGCGCTTCCCACTCCCGGCCGCGCGCGGCGCTCTCGACCGACCCCCGCGCGATCCCGCGGAGCACCGCGCGCGCCGCCACCGAGAAAGACCCCGACGCGGTCACGACGCGTCCCTCTCTCCGTAGAGCGCCGCGGCGACGTATCCCACGACCTCGTCGCGGTCGCCGCTCACGTCGCCCGAGGTCGCGTAGGAGAGGACCTCGGCGCGCGTCGCGCCGAGCGCGCGCGCCGCGTGGAGCGTCGCGAGGAGCGGGCCGCCGCCGCACGCCTCGCATCGCCCCGCGGCGAGATCGCGCGCGAGGGCGTCCGGGTCGAGGCGCGCGAGGTCGTCGACGAGGACGCCGTCGAGCGCGCGCGCGCGATCGTCCGCATGGTAGTGCGACAGGTCCGTGCTCGCCACGAGGAGGACGCGCGCGTCCGGCCCGAGCGCGCGCACGGCGGCGGCGACCGCCTCGCCGAGGCGCGAGGGGTGAGGCTCGTCCTGACGTCCCATCACGATCGGAACGAGCCGGAACGCGCCGAGCGTCGATTGCAGGAAGGGAAGTTGCACCTCGAGGGAGTGCTCGCCCCGGTGGAGCTCCGGCTCGACGACGACCTCGCCCCGCGCCTCCTCGAGGATGTGGTCCGCCAGTTCCTCGTCGACCGGCACCGCGCCGAGCGGAGTCCGGTACGCGCCGCGATCCCAAACCGACGAGCCCCGCAGCGGCACCCGGTGCGACGGCGCGATCACGACGACGCGGTCGAACGCCTCGGGCGAGAGGACCCGGTACGCGGCGGCCGCGACGGCGCCGGAGTAAACGTACCCCGCGTGCGGCGCGACGAGGGCGACCGGACGTCCTCCCGGAGGCTCGCCCGAGGACGGGAGCGAAAGGAGCGCCGCGACGTTCGCGGAGAGCGCGCCCGCGTCCGACGGGTAGAAGTGCCCGGCGACGGCGGGCTCGCGGATGGGATTCATTCGGATCTCCTCCCGGGCGCTCGGGCCCGCGAGGCTCTCCCGGACGACCCGGCGGGGCGCCGGATCAGGGTGTCGTGGGCCCAGTGTCCATCATCCCGCTCCGGAAAGTCCAGGATGTAGTGAAGCCCGCGGCTCTCTTTCCGCCGCACCGCGCACCGCACGATGAGCTCGCCGACGAGCGCGATGTTGCGGAGCTCGACCAGGTCCGCGGAGAGGAGGTAGCGCCAGTAGTGCTCCTCGATCTCTCGCCGAAGCGTGCGGAGCCTCCGCCGCGCCAGTTCGAGCCGCTCGCTCGTCCGGACGATCCCGACGTAGTCCCACATGAGGCGGCGCACCGCGTCCCACGCGTGGTCGAGCGTCACCCACTCACGGCTCTCGCGCGCGCGGCCCGGGGACCACCGCGGGATCGCCGCCTCCGAGAAGCCGCCGGCGTCCAACTCGCGGCGCACCGCGATGGCGGCGCGCTCCGCGAAGACGAGCGCCTCGAGGAGCGAGTTCGAGGCGAGGCGGTTCGCGCCGTGGAGGCCGGTGAGCGCGACCTCGCCGCAAGCGAACAGGTGGCGGAGGCTCGTCCGCCCGTCGCGGTCGGTCTTCACCCCGCCGCACATGTAGTGCGCCGCGGGGACGACCGGGATCGGCTCGCTCGTCGGGTCGACGCCGAACGCGCGGCACTTCGCGTCGATGTTCGGGAACCGAGCCCGGAAGCGCGCGCGCGGGATCGCCGTGGCGTCGAGGAGGACGTGCTTCTCCCCGCGGCGCTTCATCTCCGCGTCGATCGCGCGCGCGACGACGTCCCGCGGCGCGAGCGACCTCTGGCGGTGGTAGCGGTGCATGAAGGGCTTCCCGTCGAGCGTCGTGAGGACCGCCCCTTCGCCGCGCACCGCCTCCGTGATGAGGAACGACTTCGCCCTCGGATGGTAGAGGCACGTCGGATGGAACTGCACGAACTCGAGGTTCCCGACCGTCGCGCCCGCGCGGAACGCGATCGCGATGCCGTCCCCCGTCGCCACGTCCGGGTTCGTCGTGTAGAGGTAGACCTTTCCGGCGCCGCCCGTCGCGAGCACGGTGACGCGGGCGCGGAAGACGTCGACCGCGCCGGTCCGGGTGTCGAGGACGTACGCCCCGAGGACCGGGTCCCCGCGCTCGGCCCGCCCCGACGCCTTCGAGACCGTCACGAGATCGACGGCGACGTGGTTCTCGAAGAGGCGGACGCGCGGGTGGCGCCGCGCCCTCCCCATCAGCGTCTCCTCCACCGCGCGGCCGGTCTGGTCGAGCGCGTGCACGATGCGGCGGCGCGAGTGCCCTCCCTCCCGGCCGAGGTCGAAGCGCCCCGCCGTCCTCACGAAGGGCACTCCCATCTCCGCGAGCGCGCGGACGAGACGAGGCCCCTCGCGCACGACGAGTCGCACGATCCCCTCGCGGCAGAGGCCGGCGCCCGCGCGCAGCGTGTCCGCGACGTGCAACTCCGGCGAGTCGCGCGGGTCGAGGACCGAGGCGATCCCCCCCTGCGCGTAGTTCGTGTTCGACTCGCTCGCCCGCTTCTTCGTGACGACCGCGACGGTGGCTCTCTCGGCGACGAGAAGCGAGAGGTAGAGCCCCGCGAGGCCGCTCCCGACGACGAGGACGTCGGTCTTGACGGGCGCGCGGGGCGCCCGCTCAGCGCGCGCGGGCACCGACGGTCTCCCGAATGGCCGAGAGGAGGGGCGCGTCCCCCTCCGGGAAATGAATCGCGATCTCGAGGACGCCGACGTCGGCGCGATCGAGAAGGGAGCGCGGCAGTCGCGCGGCATCCTTCTCCGTCGTGACGACGAGGTCGGCGGCGGCGGCGCGCGCCTCGGCGAGAGCGCGCTCCGGCTCACCGTTCCGGAAGCGGTGGTGGTCGGGGAAGCGCGCCTCGGTCACGACCGTCGCGCCGAGGCGGGCGATGAGCGAGCGGAACGCGTCGGGGCGCGCGATCCCGGAGAGAAGCGCGACGCGCCGCCCGGCGAGCGCATCGGGAGCGAGGCGCGCGCCGGCGAGCCGGAGCGCCGACGCCCGCCGTTCGGCGCGCAGGATCGGGCGACCGTTCGGCGACGGCATCGCCGGCGCGTCGACGGCGAGAAGGAGGTGCGCGCGCCGCGCGGCCGGCCACGGCTCGCGGAACGGGCCCGCCGGAAGAAGCGCGCTCCGCGGCGGCGGGAAGCGGGGGTCGAGAAGCAGGAGGTCGAGGTCGCGCGCGAGGGCGCGGTGCTGGAACCCGTCGTCGAGGACGAGCGCCCGAGCGCCCGCCGCGATCGCGAGGGCGGCGCCGCGGACGCGGTCGCGCCCCGCGACGACCGGGACGCCGGGGAGGCGCGCCGCGAGCAAGATCGCCTCGTCCGATTCCCGCGCGAGCGCGGCGGGCGCGGCGCCCGACACGAGGCGAGGCGCCCGTCCTCGCCGCGCGCCGTACCCGCGCAGAAGGATCCCCGGCTGGACGCCGATCTCGAGGAGACGCTGCGCGATCCAGATCACGAGCGGGGTCTTCCCCGTCCCACCGACGGTGAGGTTTCCCACGGAGATCACGGGGACCGCGACGCGACGCGGCCGGAGGGCGCCCGCCTCGTAGAGCGCGCCGCGCGCCGCGACAGCCACGCGGAAGAGGAGGGCGGCGGGGACGAGCGCGAGGCGCGCGATTCCCGGCGCGCGAGAGCCCGCCCGCCCCTCGTCGCCCTCCGCGCGCGTCGCGCGCCGGCGGGTCACGCGCGCTCCCCGAGGACGCCGCGCTCCACGAGCGCGGCGACGATCCGCCGCGTCACCGACGAGCGTCCCTCGACCGCCGCGCGGAGCGCCACGCCGCGCCGCGCGCGCTCCGCCGCGCTGCCGACGAGGCGCGCGAGCGCCCGCCCGAGGGCCTCGCCGTCGGCGGCCGCCTCGGCCCCCCCGCTCGCCGCGAGCCATTCCCACGCCTCGCGCACGTTCTCGCGGCTCGGGCCCATGACGACCGGCACGCCCCATCGAGCCGGCTCGAGAGGGTTGTGACCGCCGTGGCGCGAAAAGCTCCCGCCGACGACCGCCACGTCGGCCGCCCCATAGAGCGCGGCGAGCTCGCCGATCGTGTCGAGCACGATCGCCCGCTCCGGGCCGCGCGCGCGGCGCCACGCGGTGAGCGGCCGCGCCGCGATCCCGCCCTCCGCCATCCGCGCCAAGAGCGCGCCGACGCGCTCGACGTGTCGCGGCGCGTAGAGGACGTGGAGCGCGGGATGCGCATCGAGGAGTCGCTTCGCGACCGGGAGGAAGACGTCGTCCTCCGCGCTCCGCGCCGACCCGAAGACGAGGAGGACGTCGTCGCCGCCGAGCCCGAGGCCGCGCCGCCGCTCGTCGCGTCCCGCGGTCTCTGCGCCCCGCGCGTCCTCCTTCGACGAGCCCACGACCTCGACCGAGGCCGGCGGCGCGCCAAGCGCGACGAAGCGCTCGCGGTCTCGCTCCGTCTGAGCGCCGATCCAGGAGACGGTCGCGAGCGCCGGCGCGAAGAGCGGGCGCAGGAGCCCGTATCGTCCCGCGGTGCGATCGGAGATGCGGCCGTTCGCGATCACGATCGGGATCCGCCGGCGCGCGGCCTCGACGAGGAGGTTCGGCCAGAGCTCCGTCTCGAGGAGGACGAGCGCGCGCGGGGCGAGCGCGTCGAGGGCGCGCCCGACGGCGCGGCGAAAATCGAACGGGGCGAGGAACGCGCCAGCGACCGCAGGGCCGCCCGTCCCGGCGACGCGGCGCCCGGCGACGGTCATCGTGGAGACGACGACCGGCGCGCCCCCCGGGGAGTCGGCGATCGCCGCGAGGAGCGGGCGCGCTCCGGCGATCTCGCCGACGGAGGCCGCGTGCACCCACGTCGCCCCCCGCGGCAGCCCGTTCACGCGGCCGAGGCGCGTCGCCCAGAGATCCGGCCGCAGTCGCTCGAGGATTCGGAGGAAGGGCCAGGCGAGCGCGTAGAGGAGATCGGTGAGCGCGCGGTAGGCAACGAGCACGGGAGCGCCTCGGTTCGCGCGAGCGGGCCCGGCGCCCGGGAGCGGCGCCCCGACCGTCTCGCGCGCCGAGAGGCTAGCAGGTATTCCGGGCCGGCTCCAAGCGGAACCGGCGACCGCGGTCCCGTCGCGCCCCGAGCGGCCGGGTGCGATCTCATCGGCCCCCGCTCCCGCGGCGATCTCGTCCGCCCGGCGCGTGGCGTCCTCGATCCGCTCCGCGAGGAGCGCGCGGAGCGTCTCGAGGTCCGCCCCTCCGTCCGGAGGAACGCGGATCGGCTCGCCGTACACGACGGCGACACGGCACCACGGCCTCGGGATCAGGAACCGGTCCCACGTCGGCAGGACCCAGGCGCTCGAGGCGCCCGCGCCGGTCGGGACGATCGCGACGCCCGCCCGCTGCGCGATCGCGAGGACGCCGGCGCGCACCTCGAGACGCGGCCCGCGGGGACCGTCGGGCGTGATGGCGAGGTCGCGCCCCTGGCGCGCGTGCGCCGCCATCTCGAAGAGGGCGCGCGCGCCGCCGCGCGTCGTCGAGCCGCGCGCGACGCGGAAGCCGACGCGCTCGAGGACGCGTCCGATGTACTCCCCGTCGCGGTGCTCGGAGACGAGCGCGACGACGCCGCGGCCGCGGTGCGTCACGACGATCGGGAGGAGCCGGCCGTGCCACAGGGCGAGGAGGACCGATCCCTCGGAGCTCGAATTCTCCGGCCGCTCCGGGCCCACCACGATGACGCGGTAGGTCGCCCCGAGCGCGCGCACGAGCGGCGGGCCGACGAGCCCCGCGAGGTGATATCCAACGGCGTCGCGCAGGCGTCGCCGACTCACGGCCGCGCCCGCCGGCGCGCTAGGCGCAGCACGATTTCCGCCGCGCGCCCCGCGGCGCCCGGCTCCCCGAGCCGCGCGCGGATCGCCGCGAACGCCTCGCGCATCGTCGCCGCGCGGCCCGGGTCGCGGAGGATCGACGTCATCTCGCGCGCGATCGCCTCCGGCGTCGCCTCGCCCTGGACGAGCTCGGGGACGACGCGCGCGCCGGCGACGAGGTTCGCCAGCGCGATGTGCGGCACGCGCACGACGAGGCGGCCGAGGGCGTACGAGAGACGCGAGGTGCGGTAGACGACGACCATCGGAGTCCCCACGCAGGCAGCCTCGAGCGTCGCGGTGCCGGAAGCGACGAGCAGGAGGTCCGCGGCGCCCATCAGGTCGTACGTCTCCGTGGTGACGGGCGCGTCCCGGCCCGCGATCCGCTCCCGCACGAGCGCGTCCGGGACGGTGGGCGCGCGGCCGATCGCGAGCGAGAGCGCTCCGCCGAGCGCGCGCTCCGCGCGGCGCGACGCTTCGAGAAAGAGCGCGAGGTGACGCTCGATCTCCTGGACTCGGCTCCCCGGGAAGAGCCCCACGAGCGGCGCGTCCGCCCCGATGCCGAGCGAGCGGCGCGTCTCGGCGCGCGGCCGCGCCGGCCTCGCGACCTCGAGCAGCGGGTGGCCGACGAACGTGGCCGACACGCCGCGCGCCGCGTAGAACGCGGCTTCGAACGGCAGGATGACGATCATCTCGTCGACGCTCCGCCGGATCGCGCGTACGCGCCCCGCGCCCCACGCCCACACTTGGGGACTCACGTAGTACGCGACCGGCACGCGGAGCGAGCGCGCCGCGCGCGCGATCCGGAGATTGAGACCCGGGTAGTCGACGAGCACGAGCGCGTCGGGGGGCCGCTCGCGGAGCGCACGCCGTCTCTCCGCGAGGAGCCGAGCGAAGAACGGGAGGCGCCCGACGACTTCCGCGAAGCCGAGGACCGCGAGCTCGTCGATCCCCCGCTCGATCTCGACCCCCGCATCGCGCATCCGCGCGCCGCCGATCCCCCGCAACCGAAGCGCGGGCTCGCGCGCGCGGAGCTCCCGGGCGAGGAGACCCCCGTGAAGATCCCCGGACGCCTCTCCAGTTATTATCTCTATTTCCAAGTTGTTAGAACCGCTACCTGAGAAGATTCCTAAAGCCGATCAGGGTCAGGAGGAGCGCGAGCGTGTGGAGGGTGCGGAACTCCGCGCGTAGGACGTCTCGGGTTGCGCGGCGCGGAGCGGTCGCCGGGCCGTACGGCGCGCGCCGCGGAAGGAGGCGCGGCACCCGCGCCCGGTAGCGCGCGAACGCCTCCGGGAAGCGCCGCGCAAGGAACGCCTCCTCGGTCGCGATGATCGCTCCGTACTGGATGGCGAGGGCCGCGGCGGCGCACGCGAGAAAAGCGGGGTGCGCGACACCCCCCGCGACGAGGAAGCCGGCGACGAGGAGGACGTTCCCGAGGTAGATCGGGTTCCGCACGAAGCGGAAAGGGCCTCCGGTCGCGAGCGCGTCCGCGTGGAGCCGCCCGCCGCGCGCGGTGGCGCCGAGGTGGCGGAGGCCGCAGACGCGGAGCGCCTCGCCGCAGAGGACGAGGAGCGCGCCCCACACGAGGAGGGCCGCGCTCGGCCGGGCGACCGCGAGGAGAGCGATCACGAAAGGGACCGCCGTCCAACTCCGCACGCGGTAGAGCGCGGAGCCGAGCCCGCCCATCACGCGCCCCCGCCGCGCGCGCCGCGCGCGGCCTCCCCACCCGCGACTTCCGAGCCGAGCCCGCGCGCGGCGATCGCGTCGAGCACGCGGCTCGCGAGCGCCACCGCATCGCGCCCCTCCGCGCCCCCGACCTCGGGCGGCTCGCCGCGCCCCACGGCGCGGGCGAACGCGCGGAGCTCCGCGCGCAGCGGCTCCTCCTCCTCGACGATCACCTTCTCCTCCACGATGCGCGCCGCCTCCGACGCGCCGGGCCGGTCGACCTTCCGGAAGCACTCCACCTCGCGCGTCACGAGGTTCGCCGCGAGGTACGCGTCCGCCTCGAAGACGCGCACCTTGCGGAGTTTCTCGCGCGAGACGCGGCTCGCGGTGAGGTTCGCGATCGCCCCTCCCGCGAACTCGATCCGCGCGTTCGCGATGTCCAGCTCGCGCGTGAGCACCGCGACGCCGATCGCGTCGACCCGCGCGACCGGCTCCCCCACGAGCGCGAGGACGAGGTCGAGGTCGTGGACCATGAGGTCGAGGACGACCGCGACCTCCGTGCCGCGCCCCCCGAACGGCGCGAGGCGGTGCCCCTCGATGAAGCGCGGACGCCGGCACCGATCGCGCAGCGCCCGGAACGCGGGGTTCCAGCGCTCGAGGTGACCGACCTGGAGGAGGACGCCGCGCCGCCGCGTCTCCGAGAGGATCGCCTCCGCCTCCGCTTCCGTCGCGGCGAGCGGCTTCTCGACGAGCATGTGGAGCCCCCGGCCGGCGGCCTCGAGGGCCGCCTCACGGTGCGCCGGCGTGGGGACGGCGATCGTGACGGCGTCGAGCCCGCGCGCGGCGAGCGAGGCGAAGTCCGCGAAACCGGGAACGTGGTGGGCAGCCTCGGCGGCCGCGCGGCGCTCCGGGTCCGGGTCGACGAACCCGACGAGCGTCGTCTCGGGAAGCGTCTCGAGGACGCGAAGGTGGTTCCGACCCCAGTCCCCCGCGCCGAGAACGCCGATTCGGACCGGAGGCATCCCCGCCCGAGTCTAGATCGTCCCCCGCTCGGACTCCTCGAGGAATCGGAGCAGGTGTTGCACCTCCGAGCAGGAGGGGACCTCGCTGCGGACGCGCTCGGCGGCTTGAGTCCGATTGAGGCCCGCGCGATAGAGGATCCGGTACGCCTCCCTGAGCGATCGGATCGTCTCCTCGGAGAAGCCGCGGCGCTCGAGGCCGACCTGGTTGATCCCGATCGGCCGGAGCGGGTACCCGCCCGCCAGGATGTAGGGCGGCACGTCTTTCGGAACGCGGAATCCCCCGCCGATCATCGCGTGGCGCCCGATGCGGACGAACTGGTGGACCGGGGTGACCCCGCCGATCACCGCGCGCTCCTCGACCGTCACGTGCCCGGCGAGATTCACCGCGTTCGCGAGGATCGTCCCGTCGCCAATCACGCAGTTGTGCGCGACGTGGACGTACGCCATGAGGAGGTTGTCGTCGCCGACTCGCGTTTCCTCGTCCTCGAACGTGCCCCGGTTGAGCGTTGCGAACTCGCGGATCGTGTTGCGCGCCCCGATCCTGAGATAACTCCTCGCCCCCGCCCACTTGAGGTCTTGCGGCGGCGTCCCGAGCACCGCGAAGTGGTCGATCCGGTTTCCGGGCCCGATCTCGGTCCATCCCTCGATCACGACGTGCGAGCCGATCGTCGTTCCGTCGCCGATCACGACGTGCTCGCCGATCACCGAGAAGGGCCCGACGGTGACGTCGCGCCCCAATTCCGCTTTCGGATGGACGTGCGAGCTCTCGGAGACGTTCAGCACCGGCACCTACCGCTCCACGATCTTCGACATGAGCTCGGCCTCGGCGACGAGCGAGCCGTCCACGAAGGCCTTGCCCGACATCTTGCAGAACGGGCCCTTGAGGTTGACCATCTCGAGCTCGAAGCGGATCTGGTCGCCGGGGAGCACCGGCTTGCGGAACTTCGCTTTGTCGATCGCGAGGAAGTAGACGAGCTTCCCCTCCGGGTCGTCGACCGTCGAGAGGAGGAGGACGCCCCCGACCTGGGCCATCGCCTCGATGATGAGCACCGCCGGCATGATGGGATGCCCCGGGAAGTGCCCCTGGAAGAACGGCTCGTTCACGGTCACGTTCTTGATGCCGACGACGCGCTTCTCCTCCTCGAGCTCGAGGATGCGGTCGACGAGGAGGAACGGGTAGCGGTGCGGCATGATCCGCTCGATCGCGGTGATGTCGAGCACCTTCTGGATGGGTCCCCGATGGCGAAGTTTGAGCGTCGGCCCCTTCGTCTCCTCCGCGAACTGCCGGATGAGGCGGACGAGCTCCACGTTCGACGAGTGGCCCGACTTGACGGAGATCACGTGGCCGCGGATCGGCATGCCGAGGAGGAAGAGGTCTCCGAGAAGATCGAGGATCTTGTGGCGCACGAACTCGTCTGGGAAGCGGAGCGGTTCCTTCGACATCACCTTGCCGTTCCCGACCACGACCGCGTTGTCGAGGCTCCCGCCCTTGATGAGCCCCCGTGACTTGAGCGTCTCCACTTCCTGCAGGAGCGCGAACGTGCGGGCCCCCGCGATCTCCTTCACGAAGGTCTCCTCGGAGATCTCGAACGTGGCGAACTGGCTCCCGATGAGCGGGTCCTGGTAGTCGATCGTGAAGGTGAGGCGAAAACCGTCGTGGGGGATCGCGACGAGCTCCGCCTCGCCGTTCGAGAAGGCGATCGGCTTCTCGATCCGAAGGTATGCGCGCTCCGCCTCGGGCTGCTCGACGATGCCGGCGCCTCGCAGGAGCGCGACGATCGGAAGCGCGCTCCCGTCGACCTCGCCTGGCTCGCCGCCGTCGATCTCGATCACCAGGTTGTCGATCCCGAGGCCGTGGATCGCCGCGAGCAGGTGCTCGACGGTCGTCACCCTCACGCCGTCGCGGCCGATCGTGGTTCGGCGCGACTCGGACGTCGTGTCGACCACGTGCGTGATGTCGGCGGGAATCTCGGGGGCGCCGGGGAGATCGACGCGCCGGAAACGGACACCCATGTTCGGCGCGGACGGCAGGAAGCGCGCGGTCGTCCGCTGGCCCGTATGGAGGCCCTGTCCGGAGAAGGAGACCTCCCGCGCGATCGTCCTCTGGTGGCGCGTCTCCTTCACGGCCGCTCCCCGCCTCCCGCGCGCCCCTCGAGCCGGTCGAGGCGCTCCTCGAGCGCGCGCACGCGCGCCGCCATCTCGCCGAGCCGCGCGATCCCCGCCTGCGCCCGGAGGTTTTCGGCGTGCGGCCGCGCCGGGTAGCCGGACCACCGCTCGTCGTCCGGGACCGACTTCGTCACGCCGGACTGCGCGCCGACCATCGCGTTGTCTCCCACCCGGATGTGCCCCACGACGCCGACCTGTCCGGCGAGCGTGACGTTCGAGCCGATCTCCGTGCTGCCGGAGATCCCCACCTGCGCCACGAGCAGCGTGTTCTCGCCGATCGTCACGTTATGCGCGATGTGGACGAGGTTGTCGATCTTCGTGCCGCGGCCGATCCGCGTGGCGCCCGCCGTCCCGCGGTCGATCGCGCAGTTCGCGCCGATCTCGACGTCGTCGCCGATCGTCACCGTCCCGATCTGCGGGACTTTGAGGTGCCGCTCGCCGTCGCGCACGAAGCCGAAGCCGTCCGAGCCCACGACCGTGCCCGAGTGGATGATCGCTCGCTGCCCGATCGTGATCCTCTCGCGGATCGTGACGTTCGGGTGGACGAGGGAGTCGTCGCCGATCCGCGTCCCCGAGCCGATGAAGACGCCCGGCCGGATGACGACGCGCGCGCCGAGGACGACGGCGTCCTCGATCACGCAGCGCGCGCCGATCGAGCACCCCGGGCCCGCGACGAGGTCTCGTCCGACGACGGCGGTCGGGTCGATGCCCGGCGCGAAGCGGTCCTCGGGGGCGAAGAAGCGGATCGCCTGCAAGAACGCGAAGTAGGGGTTCGCGCAGAAGATGATCGCTTTCCCAGGCGGAGGCGCGACGCCGTCCCGCGCGAGGAGGATCGCGGAGGCGCGCGTCGACCCGAGCGAGTCGGCGTAGCGGGAGTGGGCGAGGAACGTGAGTTCCCCCTCTGCCGCCTCGCGGATGCCAGCGACGCCGCGGATTTCGAGGCTCCCGTCCCCCACGAGCTCCCCGCCGACGGCCCGCGCGATGTCCAATAGCCTCATAGGCGTCGATGCTATCCCTCAGTGAGAGACACGGTCAACCCGCAAAACCCGGCCGCTCCGTCGGCCCGGCCGCGCTTCTTCGGGGCGATGGCTGGGCCGCGCTCGCAGCGATCGTCCGGCCGCGCTCGGGGCGATGGTCCGCATAGGCGACATCGCCCGGAGCCGCGCCGTAGCGATGCGCGCGCAAGCTCCCTGGACGACGCGGGCGCGGCGAGGCAGTCGCCGGAGCGGAGCCATCGCTCCGAAGTAGCGCGGCCGGACCCGCGCGTTACTGCCCGCCCTTGTTCAACTCCTCGAGAACCCGAGCCGTGAGATCCGCGCCGGGACTCGCGTACACCACCGACCCGTTCGCCGCGTCGAGGATCAGCGTGAATTTCTCCGCCTCGCCGATCCGCTCGAGGATCGTGTTCACCTTGTCGATGATCGGCTTCATCAACTCGGCGTTCTTCTGCGCGAGTCTCCCCTCCGGCCCCCAGATCGACCGCACGAACTCCTCGTACGCGCTGTTCTTCGCGCGGATCAACTCCTTCCTCTCCTTCTTGATCGACTCCGTCAGCATCATCTCCTGGCTCCGGTACTCCGCGTTGAGCGAGTCGAGCTCGGCCTCGAGGACCTTCCGCTCCCGCTCCCACGTCCCCGCCTGCTGATCGAACGTCTTCTTCGCGTCTTCCACGACCTTGTACTCGGCGAGGATCCTCGCGGAATCGATGTAGCCCAGCTTGACCTCGGCGCGCGCGGGGCCGGCCGCGATGACGACCGCGAGCGCGATCAGCGTGAGCGAGAGAATTCCCTTCGCCAGACTGCCTTTCAGCATGAACTCCTCCTTCCGGAACGTCGGCTCGATCCACCGAGAGCGAGTTGTCGGCCTGAGAGACCTAGAACAGGGAGCCGAGCTGGAAGTGGGGCTCCCAGCCGCGACGCGTGCGTCCGAAGCGGTCCACGTCGTCGAATCCGTAACCGAGGTCGAATCCGAGTTGGCCCAACAGGGGGATCTCGAACCGCACGCCGAACCCGGCGCCTCGCTTGAGCTCGCCAAGGCGGACCTCGCTGAAGCTGTTCCAGGTGTTGCCTGCGTCGAGGAAGACGAGCCCGTAGATCGACTCCACGACCGGGAACTTGTACTCGGCGGTGAAGACTACCATGCTCCGTCCGCCGACGTCCACGGCGTTCCCGGTCGGCACGACGTCCCGGTCGCCGTAGCCGCGGAGCCCGTATTGGCCCGTGCCGCCGAGACGGTACCGCTCGTAGAGCGGGACGTCGTCCGGGTCGTCGAGGCCCTCGATGACGCCGACGCGTCCGCGGAGCCCCAAGACGAATCGCCACCACGACGGGAAGAACCAGCGCGACTCGATCTCGTGCTGGTGGAACTCGATATCGCCGCCGAGAGGGCCTCCGGCCAACTCGGAGCGGAGGATCGCGACGGACCCGGTCGTCGGGTGGATCGGGCGGTCGGTCGAGGAGCGCGTGAACGAGATCCTCATCGAGGAGGAGAGGTCCTTCCCCTCCGCGTCGATCACCGCCTGGCTCGCGCCGCTGCGCGCCTCGATCTCGCGCTGTTCGAGGCGGTAGCCCCAGTCGATGCGCGAGTAGTCGAGCCAGGGAATCGGGCGACCGAGCCGCACGCCGCCTCCGCGGCGGTGGTCGAAGAACGTGTCGAGGTTCCGCCGCACGATCGCCAGATCGGCTCCGGCGGTCGTCCGCGTGCCGAAGAGCCACGGCTCCGTGAAGGAGACCTCGATCTGGGACAGGCCTCCGAACTCCCAGAGGATGCTCGCCCTCTGCCCGTTCCCGGAGAAGTTCGACTCGCCGAGCCGGAGGAAGCCGGTCGCCCCGCTCTGGCTCGAGAAGCCGGCGCCCATCGTCGCCTCGCCCGTCGACTTCTCGACGACTTCGAACGTGAGGTTGATGTCGTTCGTCCCGCGGACCGGCTCGTCGCGCAACTGGACGTCCTCGAAGAAGCCGAGCTGGTACACCTCGCGCTGGCTGCGCAGGATCGCCGATCGCCGGAAGACGTCACCCGGGTAGATCACGAGCTCGCGGCGGATCACCCGCTCCTTCGTCTTCCGGTTCCCGGCGATCAAGATCTTGTTCACGCGGGCGGGAGGGCCGTCGACCACGCTGATCGCGACGTCGATCGCCCCGTCGCGCTTCGTCTTCTCCGGCTGCATGTTCGCGTAGATGTAACCCTCCTCCGCGAAGAGGGAATAGACGTTTCCGAGGCCTTCCTGTAACTCTTTCTCGCTGTAGGCCTCCCCCGGCTCGATCCGCAGGGCGTCGACGATCCTCTCGGCCGCGAGGAGCGTGCTCCCCGACGCCGTGACGGCGCCGAACTCGTAGAAGGGCCCCTCCTCCACCTCGATGTCGATCGTGATGTCGCGGTCGTTCTCCGCGGTCCAGACCGAGTCGGCGACCACCCGCGCGTCGGCGTGGCCCCGGTCCTTGAAGAACGCCTCGATCCGCCGGAGGTCCTCCTCGTAGACGTCGCGCTTGAACTCGCCGCTCCGCCTCCAGTTGTCCTCCTTCGTCTTCATGACCTTCTTGACGCCGCCGGGTTCGAAGCGCTCGAGGCCGCGGATCGCAATGGTCTTGACGCGCACCTTCCGGCCCTCGTCGATGCGGAAGACGACGTCGGCGCGACCCTCGTCGGCGGGAGGCGTCTCGGACCTCACCTCGGCGAGAAGGAACCCCTTCTCGCGGTAGAGGGCGCGGACGCTCTCCTCCGCCTTCCAGACCGCGTTCCCCGACACGACTCCCCCTGACTTGAAGCCGACCTTTTCCTCGAGGTCCTTCTCCTTGACCTTGTCGCGTCCCTCGTAGCGCACCTCGCGGATCGTCGGGTTCTCCTCGACGCGGATGATCAGGCGGACGCCCCCCTCGGCGGGCTCCGAGAGGACGTCCACGCGCGCGTAGTGCCCGCTCCGATGCAGTCGCTCGATGAACGCGCGCACGCCCCCGCGGTCGACCGGGGATCCGATCTTGACGGCGGCCTGCGCGAGGATCTCCCCCGAGGGGACGCGCCGGTTCCCGCGGACCTCGACGCCCACGATCGGGAGAGGCGCGGCGGGCTGGTCTTGCGCGAGCGCGTCGCCGGAGCCGGGCGCGAGCGACGCGAGGACGAGGAGGAGAAACAGCGCGACTCCCGACTCCCGAGACGCCGAGCCGCGGCGTCCCGACACGGGGGTCTTCGTCAGGAGGAGCATTCGATCCGTCGCGCGAAGGGGCCGGCTCCCCTACAGGCCATCCTCACCCGTCGCGTCGCCTCGCGCCTCGGTGCTCGCCACCGCCGGGGACGGTGGGTCGATCGCGACCGCCTCGGTCCTCGGCGTGAAGACGAGCGCGTCGTCCGCCCGCCCGATCGCGATGGTCACGGCTTCGTTGAGGTTTCCCTTGAGGAGCTCCTCCGCGAGCGGGTCCTCGACCATCCGCTGGATCGTGCGCCGCAGCGGGCGCGCGCCGAAGCGCGGATCGAATCCCTTCTCCACGAGGAGCTCCCTCGCTTCCTGCGAGATCGAGAGGAAGATGCTCCGCTTCGACAGGCGCTCGCCGAGCTCCCGGAGGAGGATCTCGACGATGTCCATCATGTGCGTCTTCTCGAGCGAGTGGAAGACGATCGTCCCTTCGATCCGGTTCAGGAACTCGGGGTTGAACGTCCGCTTCACTTCCTCGAGGACCTTGTCGCGCATTTGCGTGTAAGAGCCGGCGTTGTCGTCCTCCTTGTGGAAGCCGAGCCCCTGGCCCTTCGTGATGTCGCGCGCCCCGATGTTCGACGTCATGATGAGGACGACGTTCCGGAAGTTCACCTTCCGCCCGAACGAGTCGGTGAGCTGCCCGTCGTCGAGGATCTGCAGCAGGATGTTGAACACGTCCGGGTGAGCCTTCTCGATCTCGTCGAGGAGGATCACCGAGTACGGCCGGCGGCGCACCTTCTCGGTGAGCTGCCCGCCCTCCTCGTAGCCGACGTAGCCCGGCGGCGCGCCGACGAGGCGCGACACCGCGAACTTCTCCATGTACTCGGACATGTCGACGCGGACGAGCGCCTCGGGGTCCTCGAAGAGGAACGCGGCGAGCGCCCGCGCGAGCTCCGTCTTCCCCACGCCGGTGGGGCCGAGGAAGATGAACGATCCGATCGGCCGGTTCGGGTCCTTGAGGCCGGCGCGGCTCCGCCGCACCGCCTTGGAGATCGCCTCGACGGCCTCGTCCTGGCCGACGATCCGCTTCCTGAGCTCGGCCTCCATGCGCAGGAGCTTCGACGACTCCTTCTCCTCGAGCTTGAAGATCGGGATCCCCGTCATCTTCGAGACGACTTGGGCGACGTCCTCCTCGTCGACGATCGCCTCGACCTCCTGGCGGCTCTCCACCCACGACCGCTGCACGTTGTGCAGGCGCTCGCGGAGAACGCGCTCCTTGTCGCGAAGCCGCGCGGCCTTCTCGAACTCCTGGTGGAGGATCGCCGACTCCTTTTCCTGCGTGACCGACTCGAGTTCCTTCTCGATGTCGCGGACGTCCGGCGGGATCGTCGAGATCGCGAGCCGCGAGCGCGAGCCCGCCTCGTCGATGATGTCGATCGCTTTGTCCGGAAGGAACCGGTCGTTGATGTAGCGGTCGGAGAGGTGAGCGGCCGCCTCGATCGCCTTGTCGGTGATCTTCGCGCGGTGGTGCGCCTCGTACTTGTCGCGGAGGCCCTTCAGGATCTCGATCGTCTGGAAGACGCTCGGCGGGTTGATGATGATCGGCTGGAAGCGCCGCTCGAGCGCGCCGTCCTTCTCGATGTGCTTGCGGTACTCGTCGAGCGTCGTCGCGCCGATGCACTGGAGCTCGCCCCGCGAGAGGGCCGGCTTCAGCATGTTCGAGGCGTCGATCGCACCTTCCGCGCCGCCCGCGCCGACGATCGTGTGGAGCTCGTCGATGAAGATGATGATGTTGTCGGATTCCTTGAGCTCGTTCATGACGGCCTTCAACCGCTCCTCGAACTGGCCGCGGTACTTCGTGCCGGCCACGATCGAGGGGAGATCGAGCGAGATGAGCCGCCTGTTCTTGAGGAGGTGCGGGACGCGGTTCGTCGCGATCCGCTCGGCGAGGCCCTCGGCGATCGCCGTTTTCCCGACGCCCGGCTCGCCGATCAGCGCGGGGTTGTTCTTGCGGCGGCGGCAGAGGACCTGGATGACGCGGTCGATCTCCTCCTGTCGGCCGATCACCGGGTCGAGCTTCCCGTCGCGGGCCATCGACGTGAGGTCGCGCCCGAACTGGTCGAGCGCCGGCGTCTCGCTCTTCTGCGGCGCCGAGGAGTGCGATGCGGCTGGTTGGCTCCCGAGGAGCTTGAGGGTCTCCTCCTTGATCTTCTTCTTGTCGGCCCCGAGCTCCATGAGGACGCGAGCCGCGACCCCCTCACCCTCGCGGATGAGGCCGAGCAGGAGGTGCTCGGTCCCGACGTAGTTGTGGCCGAGGAGGCGGGCCTCCTCGACGGACAGTTCAAGCACGCGCTTCGCCCGCGGCGTGAACGGGATCTCGCCGATCGTGAGCGTCCCGCCGCTCCCGGAGACCATGTTCTCGACGGCCTGGCGGATCAGATCGAGGTCGAACCCGAGGTTGGACAGGACGGTCGCCGCGATCCCCTCGCCCTCGCGGACGATCCCGAGGAGGAGGTGCTCCGTGCCGATGTAGTCGTGGTGGAGCCGCCCCGCTTCCTCGCGGGCGAGGTACATCACCTTTCGCACTCGCTCGGTGAATCTATCGTGCATGGGCCGAGTCCTCCGTGGCGCGTCGAACCTGCCGAAATCTATCACCTATCCGGGCGTGTTACAAGAGCGAGTGGAACGGGAACCGCCCGTAGTATCGACAGATTCGGCGCTCGCCTTGACGGCCGTCAGTTCGTCGAGGGGTCCGGGGCGAGGAGCGCGCGCACGATCTCGGCCCGCTTCTGGTCGCGAGAGATGGCCCCGTCGCCGCCTCGGATCGTCCGCTGCATGTGGGCGGGCTGCGTGAGGATCAGCATCCGGTTCAGCGTGCCCGCCTTCACCGAGCCGACGAGGTCGAGTTGCGCGCCGAGGCGGAGCGCGGAAGAGAGGCTCATCACCTCCTCGGACGAGATGACGCGACAGTGGCGGAGGATGCCGTATGAGCGGAAGACCTTGTCCTCGATCTCCGCGCGGGCGTCGCGCAGCAGCACCTCGCCGGCCTTCTCCTCGTTCTCGATCAGGTGCCGCGTCACGCCGATGAGGTTTTGGACCATCTCCGGCTCGGCGAGGCCGAGCGTCGCCTGGCTCGAGACCTGGAAGAAGTTCCCCATCACCTCCGAGCCCTCTCCGTGGAGCCCGCGCACGGCGAGTCCGACCTGGCTCACGCCGTGCAGCACGCGACCGATCTCCTTGGTGAGCACGAGCGCCGGGAGATGAACGAGGACCGACGCGCGCATCCCGGTCCCAACGTTCGTCGGGCACGCGGTGAGGAAGCCCCACGCGTCCGAGTACGCGTAGCCGAGACGGCGGGAGAGTTCCTCGTCGAGCCGGTCCACGGCCCGCCACGCGGCCTCGATCTGGTATCCGGAGGCGATCCCCTGAAGCCGGAGGTGGTCCTCTTCGTTCACGAGCACCGAGAGACCCTCGTCCTGGCCGACGATCACTCCGCGCGAGCCCGATTCCGCCGCCAGGTCGCGGCTGATGAGGTAGCGCTCGACGAGGAGGTGGCGGTCGATCTCGGAGAGGCTCGAGACGTCGACGTAGACACTTCCGCGAAGACTCGCGGCCTCGCGCGACGCGGTGCGCGTCTCGGCGATCACGCGCTCCTTCTCCTCTTCCTTGGCGCGGGCGCCGAACGGCACCCCCTGGAGGTTTCGCGCGAGGCGCACGCGACTCGAGAGGACGATCCCGGCGGAGGGTCCGTCCCCCGCCATCCATGCCGCCGGCTCGCGAGACATCCGCTCGAGGAGCCCCTTCGTCCCCGGCTGTCGGGCTTTCTCCCTCTCCGTGCTCATGTCGCCCCGCTCGCCTCGCCCGCCTTGCGGATCCGGTCGCGGATCTCCGCGCAGCGCTCGAAATCCTCGCGCTCGAGGGCCCGGCGGAGCTCCTCGCGCAGGCGCGCGAGGTCGGACTTCGGCGCGGGCGCGGCGGGCCGGAAGTCGGATGGCCGCTTCCCGGCGTGCTGCGTCGAGCCGTGGATTCGACGCAGAAGTGGTCGCAGGAGTTCGGCGAAGGCGGTGTAGCATTCGCCGCATCCAATGCGCCCGCTCTCGCGGAACTCGGCGTAGGTCTCGCCGCACGCGGGACAAACGACGTTCGCGAGCGACGCCTCTTGGGCCGCCGACGCCGAGGCCATCCCGGCGAGGAGGTCCGGCACGGAGACCTTCACGTGCCCCCCGGCCGCCTTGAAGAGTCCCTTCTCTTGGGCGCACTCCTGGCAGATGTGGTACTCGACGGCGGCGCTCCCTGAGAGCTCGGTGTAGTGGATGGAGGCCGGACGCTTTCCGCAGAGTTGGCAATCCATGGAGACGATCCTACCTCTTTTCGCCCATCGAGAGATCATGAATCGACCCGGGCGCGACCGCAGCCACGACGCCGTCCGCGAGCTCGAGCACGCGGTCCGCGCGCCTCGCGATCGAGGCATCGTGCGTCGCGATGACGAACGTCCGGCCGCGCGCGTCGCGGAGGCTCCAGAGGAGATCCTGCAATCTGCGCGCGTTCTCCCGGTCGAGGTTCCCGGAGGGCTCGTCCGCGAGGACGACCGCCGGCTCGTTGGCGAGCGCGCGCGCCACCGCGACCCGCTGCTGCTCGCCGCCGGAGAGCTCCGCGGGCCTGTGGTGGAGCCGCTCGCCGAGCCCGACCTCCTCGAGCACCGCGCGCGCGGCCCGCTCGGCCCCGCTCTTCGACTCCCCGATCACCATCCTCGGCAACATCACGTTCTCGAGCGCCGAGAACTCGGGAAGCAAGTGGTGGAACTGGAACACGAAACCGACCCTCCGACTCCTGAGTTCCGCGAGACCTCGGTCCGACAGTTTCGAGATCGCGCTCCCCTCCAGCAAGACCTCGCCCGAGGTCGGGCGGTCGAGCGCCCCGAGGATGTGGAGGAGCGTGCTCTTTCCGGCGCCCGAGGCGCCCACCACGGCGACGACCTCTCCCCTCGCGACCGAGAGGGAGACGCCGCGAAGGACTGCGAGCTCCGCCGGCCCGCTCCGGAAACACCTTCTCAGGTCGCGGGCTTCCAGGATCGTTGCGACGGCCGGCCTCCCTTTCGCCTCCTATTCATAACGAATCGCCTCCACCGGGTCCAGCCTCGACGCGTGCCACGACGGGTAGAGAGTCGCGGCGAGCGAGATGGCGAGCGCGGCGACCGTGACGAGCGCGACGTCGAGCGCCTCGACCCGCACGGGGAGCGTCTCGATGAAGTAGACGTCGCCCGGAAGCCGGAGCGGATACCACCGGTCGAGCGCGATCGCGACGCCGAGCCCGAGCGCGAGGCCGACCGCCGTCCCGACGACGCCGATGTACATCCCCTCGCACACGAATATTCCCATGACGCCGCCGCGGTCGACGCCCATCGATTTCAGGACGCCGATCTCGCGGGTCTTCTCCATGACGCGCATGATGAGCGTGGAGGCGATATTGAACGCGGCGACGAGGACGATGAGCGCGAGGATGAGGAACATGACCTCCTTCTCCGTCTGCATCCAGGAGAAGAGGTTCCGGTTCAATTCGATCCAGTTGTTCGCCCGGTAGGGCGGGCTCCCGAGCCGCTCGGCGAGGCGGTCGCCGATTTCCGGCGCCCGGTGCATCGCGTCGAGGCGGATCGCGACGCCGGTCACGCCCTCCCGGATGTCGAACACGTCGCGCGCGGCGTCGAGCGTCGCGATGCCGAGCGACGAGTCGAACTCGTACATCCCCGATTCGAAGACGCCCGCGACGTGGAATTTCCGCAGGCGCGGCATGATCCCCGTCGCGCCGATCCGCGCCGACTCGAATGACGCGACCGTGACCGGGTCGCCCGCCTCGACGCCGAGGCGGAGCGCCATCTCCTTGCCGAGGAGAATGCCCGGGGTCTCGCCCGACGTGAGGAGCGCCTCCCATCCCGCGGGCCTCGCCGTCTCGAGGACGTCCGTCACGCCGCGCTCGACGTCGGGGACGATCCCCTTGAGCACGCCCCCCTCCGTTTCGCGCCCCGTCATGAGCATCACCTTCCCGAAGATGAAGGGCGCCGCGGCGACGACGTGGGGCGTCTCGCGCACGACGCGCATCAGGCCCTCGTCCGCGACGACCGGCTCGTCGTCGAACTTGAGGAGGATGACGTGCGCGTTCGTCCCGGTGATCCGCGCCTTCACCTCCTGCTCGAAGCCGTTCATGACCGCGAGCACGATGACGAGCGCGGCGACGCCGACCACGACGCCGCCCACGGCGATCACCGTGACGACCGAGATGACGCCGGGGCCGCGCCGCGAGCGGATGTAGCGGTCGGCGATGAAGACCTGGTAGGGGCGGAGCGGCACGTCAGGCCTCCGGTCGCATTTGCGGGAAGAGAATCACGTCGCGGATCGACGGGACGTTCGCGAAGATCATCGTGATCCGATCGATGCCGACGCCGAGCCCGCCCGTGGGCGGCATCCCGTACTCGAGCGCGCGGAGGAAGTCGCGGTCGAGGACCTGCGCCTCCTCGCGCTCCTCGCCGAGGAGGTCCCTTTGCTGGAGGAAGCGCCTCTCCTGCTCCTGGGGGTCGTTCAGCTCGGAGAACGCGTTCCCCACCTCCATGCCGAAGAGGAAGGGCTCGAACCGCTCGACGAGTTCCGGGTCCCCGCGCTTCTCCTTCGCGAGGGGCGAGATCTCCTTCGGGAAGTCGACGACGAACGTCGGCGCATCGAGGGTCGGCTCGACGAGCGCCGCGAAGAGTTCGGCGAGGAGGCCGCCGCGCGACGCTTCGGGGGGCGCCGGGACCCCCCGCGCCACGCAGAGAGCGCGGAGGTCCCCCGCGGTCGCCTCGCGCACGCTCCGCCCGACCGCGCCGTCGATCGCGTCGACGTACGCGATTCGCGCCCACGGCTTCGCGAGATCCGCCTTCTTCCCCTGGAACTCGAGCACCGTCGTCCCCAGCGCCGCGCGCGCCGTCTCGCGGATCATCGACTCGAAGATCTCCATCATGTCGGTGTAGTCGGCGTAGGCTTGGTACAGCTCGAGCATCGTGAACTCGGGGTTGTGGAAGCGGTCCATGCCCTCGTTCCGGAAGTCCTTCGAGAACTCGTAGACCCGCTCGAGGCCGCCGACGATCAGCCGCTTGAGGTAGAGCTCGTTCGCGATGCGGAGGTAGAGGGGGATCCCGAGCGCGTTGTGGTGCGTCACGAAGGGGCGGGCCGACGCGCCGCCGTAGAGCGGTTGCAGGACCGGCGTCTCGACCTCGAGGAAGCCGCGATCGTCGAGGAAGCGGCGCATCGCGGCGATGATGCGCGAGCGGAGCGCGAACGTCTGGCGCGCCTCCGGGTTCACGATGAGGTCGACGTAGCGCTGCCGGTAGCGCGTCTCGACGTCGGTGAGGCCGTGCCACTTCTCCGGGAGAGGGCGGAGAGACTTCGCGAGGAGCGTCACCACGCGCGCCTCGACGGTCGTCTCGCCGGTGCGCGTCGTGAAGACGCGGCCCGTGACGCCGACGACGTCCCCGACGTCGAGCGTGCGCGCGAACGCGTACGTCGCTTCGCCGAGCACGTCGACCTTGAAGTAGACCTGGATGCGGCCGCTCCGGTCGAGGAGATGGCCGAAGCCGGCCTTCCCGTGGAGGCGCTTCGACACGAGCCGGCCCGCGACCGAGACGGGCGGCTTCCCCTCGGCGGACAGTTCGGTCGCCCGCGCGAGGATCTCCGCGGCGCCGTGCGTCACATCGTGGCGGTACGGGAACGGGTCGATCCCGTCCGCGCGAAGGCGCGCGAGCTTCTCCCTCCGCTCGCGCCGCAGGTCGTTGTCGTCGTCGAGCGGCATCGCGCTCCTCCACCCCGCGCGAATCGTGCCGGCCGCGCGGTGCCCGCGAATCTAGGAGCCGATTCCCGACGTGTCAAGCGCTCCGCGCGATCGCGAACGGGCCGCCCGAGACTGCAGGCGCCTACCGAGTCGTGTTACAATACGACCTCGCAGCCCACTGTGAGGTCTCCATGATCGCCCTGAAACCTCGGTCCTTCCCCCTCACACTCCGCTCCACCCTCCTGCTCGCAGCGGCTCTGGGAATCCTGACTTCGACAAGAGTTCGTGCGCAGACCTGTTCGAATCCGACATGGGTAGGTTTGGAGGATGTCTGCACCGGCGATTTCTTGCCGCTGGGCGCTCCACTCGGCGACTCGACGCTCTGTGGGGCCACGAACAATTTCGACCTGGGAATGGGCAATTCATGCACGGGAAAAGAGACCCCAGGCCCAGATCTGCAATTCACGTTTCAGATTGTCGAGGGAGATGCACCGTGTGTTCTGGACGTTCGTCTCTTCTACTGTGCAGATTCCACTCCATTCGATGGTGCTCTTTACCTAGTTCTGGACTGCGCGAACTACGGGGCGACCTGCATCATAGGGAGCGACAATGAGGGAGTCGGTGTGGAAGAGTCGTTCTTCGTCCAAATACTACCAAGACAGGATTACACTCTGATAATCGACTCGCGGAATGCTCTCTGCGGGCGCTTCGGTCTCTACATGGTCGCGTACTGTTTTGGCGAACCGTCGGCCACCGAGCGCCGAAGTTGGGGTGCAGTGAAATCGCTCTATCGCTGATTTCGCGTTAGCAGGCTGTTGAAAAACGTTGCTCTCTTCGTGCCGATGTGATTCAACGCTCCTGAGAGGAGGAGCGAGATGCGCGGACGACGGGAACGGCAGAAGACGATCTTCTACGCGGTGGACTTGGACGAGCTGGTGCCGGCGGATCACCCCCTGAGGGCGATGAAGAAGCGGGTGGACGCGGAGCTGTCGCGGATGTCGCCGGTGTTCCGTGAGGCCTACAGCGACGTGGGGCGTCCGTCGGTGCCGCCGGAGCATCTGTTGAAGGCGCTTCTTCTGCAGGCTCTGTACTCGATCCCGTCGGAGCGGAAGCTGGCGGAGCACATCCGGTACAACATGCTGTTCCGGTGGTTCCTGGACTTGTCGCTGGAGTCGGAGGGGTTCGACCACGCGACATTCAGCAAGAACCGGGAGCGGTTCGAGGAGCATGGGCTCGTGCAGCGGTTCTTCGATGGCGTCGTGCGCCAAGCGATCGACGAGGGGCTGGCGAGCAGCGACCACTTCAGCGTGGACGGGACGCTGATCCAGTCGTGGGCGTCGCTGAAGAGCCTGCGGCCTCTCGAGACGAAGGACGAGAGGGTGAGCGACGGATCGGACGACGGAGATCCGGGGAACCCGTCGGTGAACTTCCGGGGCGAGAAGCGGACGAACGAGACGCATCGTTCTCTGACGGATCCCGAGGCGCGTCTGTACCGGAAGGCTGACGCACAACCGGCGGTGCTCTGCCACTCGGGTCAGTTCCTTATGGAGAACCGGAACGGGCTCTGTCTGGAGGTTCAGGTCCGGGAGGCGAACGGGCGCGCGGAGCGGGATGCCGTCCCCGATCTGATCGGCGTGGCACGCCGTCGGGATCGCGTGCCGGTCGAGACCGTCGGGATGGATGCCGGCTACGCGTCGGGAGCTGACCTGGTCGCGTGGGAGAACGAGTACGGCGTTGTTCCGCACGTCCCGATCTCGCAGCGAGTCGTCCGCGGTGCTCACGAGGAAGCCGAAGCAAGACGTCGAGCACGACGGCGGATGCGGAGTATCGGTTACGCGATCAGTCAGAGGGTCCGAAAGCGGATCGAAGAGATCGTCGGCTGGTGCAAGCAGGTCGGAGGGTTGAAGCGAGCGCGGCACGTCGGCCGGTGGAAGATCCAGCAGTGTGCCTACATCGTCGCCGCGGCGTACAACCTCGTCCGACTCGGGAACCTGACGTCCGCGACGTAGGACAAAGCCGAGGTTCATGAGCGGCGCAACACGCTCCAAGGGACCATGAGACCAACCGCACTCATCCGACCAACGGTCCTCCGACACCTGAACGGACGGCGGCCACGCGAAAACGGCCGTTCTTCAACGGCCTGTTAGCCCGCATTTCTCACCGTGCGCGACGTCGTACGCGCGGGAGTGGTTTTTCCCGGCGCGCGAGAGGTTCCCGCGTCACGCGACGGCCGTCCGCTGTGGTTGGTTGTCGGTTGGAGCGATTTTCA
>Ga0247727_10000521_pt1 | contig 93911 bp, 65 predicted proteins | sample WisWelCaveWW1625_FD_202498 | JGI IMG/M metagenome (GOLD analysis project Ga0247727, IMG submission 202498) | Biofilm microbial communities from Wishing Well Cave, Virginia, United States - WW16-25 | ecosystem: Environmental > Aquatic > Deep subsurface > Groundwater > Cave microbial mat | place...
GTGAAAAGAAACGCAGCGATCATCGTCGTGTCCCGCCGTAACGAATCCGTCTCGGTTGTCGCCCATTATGACACTGCGCAATGCCGGCCTTCGAGTCGCAGAGAGCTTGTCTCGAATCCCTGCGATCAGCGGACGGGCATTCAACGTGTACGGTAGCCGTCGTTCCCGCATTCCCGGGAATGACGGTAGGCAGGTACTGGGTGCATCCACGGCCTGGGTTCCCGCTTTCGCGGGAATGACGGGCTACACCAGCGAGACCGTGGAGGCGGAGGGACTTGCCACTTTCTTCTTCGCGGCCGCCTCCAGCACCTTGTTCGGGACGATCTTGCGGAACGACTCCGCGAACCGGAATCGTTGCCAGGAACCCTCGAGCTTGAGCTCGAGGTCGTCACCGTCGATCCGGAGCGGCAGACCACGCCTCCGGGCCTGGAGCGCGACGAACGGCGCGAGATCGTCGCGCCATTCCCGGGCAGTCATCTCCTGCACGCCGTTGCCGTGGTACTGCCGCGGATCCAGAGACCCCCGCGGGTCGAACACGTACACGCGCCCGGCGGCGGCGCCCGACATGAAGAACTTGCCGAAGTAGGGCTTGGCGCGCAGCGACAGCTCGCCGCGCCGGTCCGGCTTGTGGAGCCCCATCACGACGTGCAGCGAGTTGTCTCCGCCCGACATCAGGTACTCGAATGCGTACTCGTTCGGCGAGCCGAAGTGGATCGATTTGAAGCCGGGGGCGGGACTCCCGTCCTCGAGCTTGATCTTGTTCTGGCCGGCCACCGCGAACCGCGAGCCCGTGTCCCACACGTTGATCGTCCCGCCATGAGCGGCGTACATCGTCGTGTTCAACGAATCCTGCAGGACGAAGAGGTCTCCGCAGTCCGCCTTCATTCCGGTGTGGGACTGCGCCTGACCGTAGACGTAGATGCGGGCGCCTTCGAGCAGCGCGCCGATGAAGTCGCCGAACTCGCGACCGTACAACTCGAGGATGACCCCGCGCGCCGCGCGTCCCGAGGGCTCGGCGAGATTGGTCGCGACGTACCGAGGTCCGCCGACGAAGTCGTAGCCGATGAGATGCCTCCAACCCAGGCGCACCGCCTCGCTGACGATGCGCGAGGCCGAGTCCATCTGGTAGGACTCGCTCGCGAATCCGCGGAACTGCACGACGAGCACGTCGCGCCCGGCATCGCTGGGCGGGAGGAGATCGTCGCGCGTCGAAGCAGTCAGCTTCGCATAACGAACCGGACCCGACGACGGCCACGCCAGGACTTCGTGCAGCGCCGGCACCTCCTCGAGAATGCGACCGATGCCGCCCTCGGCGCGTCCCTGAGTGTCACGGCCGCCGTCGGTGATGTACTCGAGGCTCGCCAGCGACTTGCCGCCGAGCTCGGCGAACATCAGCCGCTTGCGCAGCTCGGTCAGGGCGCGCAACGCGGCGGCGCGCGCGCCCTCCCCTTCGCGTGCGAACATCAGGAGCGCGTGCTCGACCAGGTAGCGGTAGTCGTCGAAGGACAGCTTGCCGACCCGCGAGAGGGTCTCGTCGACCATCTCCGCGAGGGCGGCGGGCAGAGGATCGTCCGGGGACAGGATGCGGGCGGACGATCCGGCGGCGACCCTTGCCGTCTCGTCGCGAACGGAGTTGATCCAGCCGTACACCCGCTGCTTCCAGTCGCTACTCGCACTCTCGGCGGCGCGCTGCACGGGAACCTCGAGGTCCGCCCGGGTGCCCGCGCGCTCGACCTCGACCGGTTCACCGAAGCGGTTGTGGATCTCGACCCTTCCCTCGCCTCGCCCGGTGAACACCTCGACGACGCCGCCGAACTCGCGCCGCCTCGGGTTGCCGCCCGGCCTCATGTTGAAACGCAGGTCCGCCGCCGAGTCGCGCAGGACCTGCTCGCGGCGCAGCTCGCTCAGCATGCGGTCGGCGATCTTGGCCTCGCTGCCGTTGGCGACGGCCTGCACGCCGCCCGGTCCCTCGTCGACCGAGGCGATGATCTCGTGGGGGCGCAGGAACTTGATGTCCATGTTCTCGCGGAATCCGACGCGCCGCCGGCCGCCGACCCGGCGCGATTCGACGATCGTGAACTTGTAGGGACCCGTCGGCGTGAGCTGCACGTAGTTGTTCATCAACAGCTCGAGTTTCTTCCTGCGAGTCTCGTCCATCGAGGCGAGGTCAAGGCCCGTGATCGGCGAGATGACCTGCGTCGCCTCCTCGGTGTCGAGCCCGAGCACCCGGCGGGTGAAGTCGACCAGGTACACGGCGTACTCTGTGTCGGTCAGAGCCTTGCGCTCGTAGATCGAGTCCCCCTCGTACAGGTCAGCTCCCGCGCCCATCGAGGGGTCGGCGTGCACGTAGCCGAACTCGGTCAGGAAGAACGTCGTCGAGTCGACGCCGACCTGCTCGCCGTTGTGCATCAGGAGGAGGTTGTACGACTTGAACGGATGCGCGCCGGCCGGGTTGCCGCGGCCCTCGACGTCGATCGCCGGCGAGTTGGTCGGATAACGATGGTGCATGCCCCACACGTGCGCGTACAGCTCCTGCGTGAGGAACGTCCGGCCCTTGTGCGTCACCTCGATTCCGCCGCTCTCGCGGGCGCCCGGATAGCGCGACCAGAAGCGCTCGAACTCGAAGTACTCCGGGATCGTGTGCGTCCAGCCGGAGATCTTGATCGCGCCGAGGTCCTCGCCCATCGACACCAGGAAGCCGCGGCGCTTGATCGCGTACTTGCCCTCGGGTGCTCCGTCGGGCGCCGCGGTTCGGTAGTACCTCGAGTCGAGAAGGTGGGCGAGCACCGACAGATACTCTTCCTTGACGTCGACGCAGAACTCGTGCAGCCGTCCGGCCCGGGCGGAATCGCCCTTGGTCAGGGACAGCAGCGGCTCCATTGAATCGCCGCCGCCGCCGCAAACCTCGAGCGCCTTGCGCAGCATCGCCTCCGAGAGGTCGCCGTACTTCGTCTGCCGCTGCAGCCAGTGCTCGCTCGCGAGCAGAGTCGCTCCGTACCGGCAGAGAACGTCGGGGCGAAGCTCGACGAAGAACAGGTGGAAGTCGCCCGGGCTCTCGCGCAGGTTTGCGCGCCGCCAGCCCTGGTCATCCTGGTACTTCGCCCGCACCGGAATGCGGAACTCGTCCAGACGGGCCGCCACTTCCGTGCCGGCGATCTCCCGTCCCAGCGCGTCGAAGAACCGGCAGCCGAGGAGGTGGCCGAGCATCTGCTTCATCGAGTCGACGCGGTCGGGGCCGATGGTGTTGAAGATGAGGCAGGTCTTCTCGGCGACCGCCGGCGGCGCGAATCCGGCGAAGTCGATGCCGCCGCCGCGATTGTTGCCGCCGTTGTAGGAGCAGACCGCGGATTGGTGGATGGCGCGCACCGTGACCGGCTCGCTGACCGCGAGCGAGCCGACCCGGCAGGAATCGTGCTCGGCTGGCGCGGGCCTGGTGTCCGCCGGCGGGTCATGGGCTGGCATCGACAACAGGTCGGTGCGGCCGCGCAGCAGACGGATGTCGTCGATCAGGAGCTGCGGCTGGATCACCTTGCCGTCGTCGTCGAGGGCGCCGTGCTCGCGGTTCAAGGCGTCGATCAGCACCGCCAGCTTGACCATGTTGAGCACGGTCCAGTTGCGGAATCGCCGGCGCATCAGGTCCCGATCGTTCTGATGAGTCAGCTCGTGCTTGGTGGTGATTCCGCCGCGCGGGCAGTCGAGGTGGCAGTTGCCGCATTGATTGCAGCCGAACGCCACGGCTTTGCCGATGCTCGCCTCGACCAGCGCATCGGCACCGGCGATCAGGACCTTGAGCATGTCGAGCTCGCCGCGCAATCCGCCCGACGCGAACAGGCGCGTGCCGCCGCCGGCTCGCAGCGGTGCTCCGTTCAGGTCGCGGATCGGCTTCAGGACCCCGGAGCCGTCGAGGTCCACTCGTTCCTGCAGCAGTGCATGGTGGGTGTGCAGGATGGTGCGGAAGATGTCCGGCCAGCCGACGTGCGAGGAGTCGGCGTGGTAGTTCCCCGAGCCTCCGAGCCCCGAGTCGATCAACAGATAGTCGACGACGAAGTTCGACCACATGCCGGCGGCGACGTACTTGGTGTAGTTCGAGCCGGTGATCTTGATGCCGACGTGATTGTGGTAGAGCAGCCACAGCCAGACCTCGGCGGGCATGTCCTCGATCGAGTAGATGTCGTGCTTGGGGTCGGGGGACAGCGCGTCGGTGCCGACCGGGATGTTGCGTGCTTCGCTGACCGTCTGGGTGACCTTGACTCCGGACAGGCGCCCGCCCTTGCCGGGCTTGGCGCCCTGATTGATCTTGATCTCGACGTCGCGCACTCGGCGCAGGTCTCTGGCATGGATGCCGAAATGCCCGCTCGCCGCCTGCATGCTCTCCCATTTCATGGCCGCGTCGTCGTCGAGGCGGATCGGTCCGCCCTCGCCCGAGGACACCATCGACAGGCCGACGTTGCCTTCGATGCGCGCGAGCAGGAAGTCGGGGGACGCGGCCCCGAGCGAGATGCTGGCGTGATTCACGGGCCCGCCCCAGATCGGCTCGCGGACGCCCAATCCCCACAACCGGTGGCCGCCGCGCGGATCCTTCTTGAGCAGCACGCGTCCATCCCTGGAGGCGCGCAGCACCGTGGCGCCATGAGCGCCATGCCCGTTTGCGACCAGCTCCACCCGGGATTCGTTGCCGTCCGGATCGAGCGCGGCCAGGACCAGCGGCTGATCCCCGCTGAGCTCGTTCTCGATCGCATGTCCCGCAGCGAGGATCTCCTCGAACTCGCCTTCGCCGCCGGCGGTGAACGAGTGCACCGGCCGCTCTCCCCCTTCCGCGAGCACCTGCACGCGGGCGTTCGCCGCAGCCGCGCCGGGTCGCGAGAAACCGCGGGGAACGGCGAGCGAGATGTAATCGAGAAGCCGGGGGTCCGCGCGCAGGCGCTCGAGCGCCCAGCGCAGGGACTCGCGCGACAGATTGAGCCCGATGGCATCGAGGGCGAACGAGCCCATATCACTCTCGATGAAGAAATCGTCCTCGCCGGGCATCTGCCCGGCGGCCATGCGATAGATCACCTCCAGGAAGTCCGCGTTGAGGTTCCGGTTGGAATTGGCAAGGTGCCAGTTGGCATCCTCGTGGGCGAGGATCCGTGCCACGTGAACCAGCGGCAGGTCGGACTCGAGCTCCTCGAGCAAGGCGCTCACCCGGAAGCGATCACGGACGGCGCGCGACACCGGCTCAAGGGCGACGCGCTCGCGGTTGATCCCGGCGTTGAGCCGGCCGAAATCCGCCGTCGCGAGCAGGTCGACCTCGCGCACCCAGTCCTTGGTCATGGTGATCGCCATGGTGTTGCCCGAGGTCTTCTGGATGTCGTCGATGCCCATGCAGGAGAGGAAGTCGAGGATGCTGTGCTGCCAGCAGACCAGCGTGTGGGTCGCGAGCTGTTCGAGGGCCGCCGGGTCCCTTTGCTTCAACCCCTCGACGATCGGAGATGGGTCGGCGCCGTGGTACACGTCGGCCAGCTCCGGAACCAGCGCGAGAACTGCCGCGTGCGTCATCGCGCCGCCGTTCGCGCCCAGCAGCACGGCCTCGTAGACCGTGGCGGCGGAGGCGTGGGTGTCGGTGTCGCCGCCCGCGGACAGAAGCTGCACCCGCGCGCGGATCCTCTTTGCCTTGAGGAACTGGTCGATCCTGGGCGTCAGACGGTAGGACTTCTCGGCGCCGGTGTGGTAGTGGACGACCGCGACGCCGTCGGTGCGCACCGCCCGCTCGATCTCGTCGAGAAAGTGCGGACCGTTGCGCAGGAACACCGACAGCAGGACCTGGGGACTCTTCTCGAGGAGGAGCCGTGCGTGGTGTTCCTCGAAGCGCTGCACGGCGATCTCTGCAACGCGCACCAGGCGCAGCAGTCTCTCGATCCGTTTGCCCTCCGCGTCCCCGTTCGCGAGCTGCTCGAGATGCGCGTCACTCAGCCGCGGAACGACGTGCTCGAGATAGGGATCGAAGGCGTCGTGCGCGAGCACGGCGTCGACCGGAACGATGAGCAATGATTCGCTGCGATGGTTCCTTACGGGGTCGCCGCGGCTCATTCCCTTGAGGTACGCGAGCTCGAGAGTGACTCCATCGCTGTAGGGCAGGGGACCGACCACCATCGGCAGATCGAGACGCACCAGCCGGAGCTCGGAGAGGATCCGGGAGCCGTTGCTGCGGAACAGGACGACCGGCGACTTGCGAACCAGATTCCAGGCGGTCGAGAATTCCTCGCGCAACCCGTCGTTGGCGGGATGGGTGATCGCGGCGTGCGAGAAGTAGGACCGCCAGAACCCGTAATGCCAGGCGGCGCCGAGGGTGAGCGGCTCGTTCCGGAAGCGTTCCTTGAACAGCTTGTCGAGATCGAAGGAGGTGATCTCGAGCGAGGGGATCTCGCGAGACAGCCGGGAGTACTTGCTGAGAAACAGGCGCCCGCGCTGTGCACGGCCGAGGGTCCAGAAGCGCTTCTCGTCGACGTCGGCGCGCTGGAGCAGGAACGACAGCAGCCTGCGCTTGCGCGCGCGCTCGCTCACCTTGACGCTGTCCTTGTCGACCAGCAGGGTGAGAAGGTCCTCCCAAAGCTGTGCGCGCTCCAGCACGTCGGCGGCCGGAAGGTCCACCTGACCCTTGAGGGAGAGCTCGTCCCGGACTGCGTCGATGCCGATGCTCATGATCGTTCCTGTCGCTCGAACTCGGCAAGGGCCTGGAACCACTCGAGAGCCGGAGTTTCGACGACCCGCAGCGTCTGCCCGCCGTTCCCCTGGTTGGCGGGACAGACCTCGACGCAGGTGCCGCAGCCGATGCACTTGTTCTGCTCGGTCGTGATCCAGCGCGGATCCAGGCCCTTGAATTCCTCGTTGGCTGCGGTCGGACAGACGCTGACGCAGGCGCCGCAGTGGATGCAGGTGGCCGCCGGTCCCTTGTCGTTCTCGGCGCGCAGAAGGAGATAGCGGGAGATCCCCGGCAGGGAGGCGTCGGCTCGCTTGAGATAGCCTCCTTCGCGCACCTCGAGGAATTCCCGGCGGTACAGAGACGACGGCCGCAGCGTCTTGAGGATCGCGACGTGCCGCTCCCTGGAACGTTCATCCGGCGGGCAGGTGCTCTGCATCTCTTCGTACAACGGCAGATGGGGAATCCCGGCCTGGCACACCTCCTGACAATTGCCGCAGCGCATGCACAGGTCGAGCAGGACCTTGCCCGAGTCGTCGATGGCGTGCCCGCCGTGCAGCGCTTCTCCGAGGTGGGTCAGCATCTGCGGCAGGCGGATCTTCGACTCGTGAAAGATCGGGCAGACGGAGTTGCACTCTCCGCAGTTGACGCAATGCAATGCGCGTGAGCTTGCTCTGCGCTGCTCGCCCGGCTCGGCGTCGATCGGCTGGACTGCGGCGGCGTGCTCGGGAGGGCTGCACTCGAACGGGGCACCGATCCTGGCGATCTCACCTCGGCCGCTCGCGGGTCCCCGGAGATGGCGGAGGAGGGCGCGCGCCGTCCTCACAAGCAGGCTCAGCACCGGATTCTGGTAGACGCGCCGCAGCAGGGCGACGGCGGGAACGAACGACCGGGTGACGACTGCGCCCAACGCTCCGAAAAAGGGTTCCTGCAAGACCACGCCGCGGTTGATCAGTCGCCCCGGATCGAGGTCGTTCTTGTGGCGGATCAGATCCTGCAGGCGCGTCCGGCCGAGCTTCTGTTCGGCGTAGGCGGACTGCCAGCGTCCGAGAACGTAGGGCCGGGCGTGATGCTCGCTCATCGCCAGGTCGAGCAGCGCGGGCGCGAGCATCAAGTCGACGTGGAACGCGGCGCTGCGGTGGTCGGTGAGATAGCCGGCGATGAACAGGGCGAGGCCGCCGCTCAGGTAGTACACCTCGGCGTCGAGGTGGTTGCCCGCGCGGCGGACCAGAATCTCGGCGCGTCGCAGGAACGCGGGAACTTCCTCCGCTGGCATCAGGATCTCGGCGGCGAGGAGACCAGGACCGAGGCGCTTGGTCTGCTGAGGCTTGAAGCGCTCCAGGGCAAAGCGCGCGCTCTCCTCTCCGAGGACGAGGGGTGTCCCGGGACAGTCCTCGAGGGCTCGTGCGAGCTCGCGGGCAGCTTCCAGGGACAGGAAGTCGACGAACAGATACGCCTCGAGATCGTCACGGTCTGGATGCGTGACGGCGCCGAGGCCGGCGGGGGAGGTGACGCTCAACCATGGCATTCCCGAACCGTTGCTCAACGCGCTCGGCTGCGCTTTCCACGAGCGCGAATCTTCGTCCTTCCGCACCTTTCGCACGTGCTGCAGGTGCGAGACGGACAGCAGCTTGACGTTGGCAGGCCGCGCGAAGAGTGCATCTGAAGACTGGTCGAGCCAGCGGATGGCCTGGAACGCGTGTTCGCAGCTCTGAAACCCGAGCAGGAACGCGCCGATGTCCGGAGTCTTTTCGACGAGAACGGTGAGAGTGAGAACGATGCCAAGAGAGCCCTCGCTGCCGGCGAATTGCTCGAGCTTGAGTGGGCTCCTCTGCTGGCGCTCAAACCATTGGACCGCGGCGTGAGGCTCGAGGGACTGGATCCGGTCGGGCTCGATGACATCCATGTGGCCGTCCCGGTGCAGGCAAAGGTGCTGGCCGTCGGGGAGCAGGATCTCGGCGGCGTCGACGTTGTCGAGCGCGGCGCCATGGCAGTAGGCGTTCATCCCGATGCCGCCGGTGGCGAACCAGCCGGCAAAGGTCCCGCCGAGATTGGATGGATACACGCGCAGCGCCAGGCCGTGCTCGGAGAGCTTTTTGTGGACGCTGCGCAGGCGGGCGCCGGCGCCGATGTTGACCAGCCTGAGATCGCCGTCGACTTCGATGGCGTCGAGGCGGGAGAGGTCGAGGGTGATCCCGCCGTCGTGCGGAACGGAGCCCCCCATCGCAGTGGACGCGGCGCCGCGCAGGGTGATGGGGACGCTGTTCTGCCTTGCGAATCGGAGCGCGGCGGCGGCCTCGCCCGCGTCGGCGGGCAGGAAGATGACGTCGGGGACGGCGTGAGTGAGCTTGCGGGTGAACAGCTCACCCAGGTACACGTTCTGGTCGCGATCGGCTTCGGATCGAATCAGAGGATCGGTGATGATCCGAAGCTCGAGCGAAGGGTGCGCCGCGGATCCTTGTTCGGTGGAGGGCGCCTCGATGCTCGTGCCAGATTCGCCCGGAGCGGCGGGTTCTCTGCGTGGCTGATTCTTCAGGAAGTGGAGCAGCCGGGCGGCGAGCTCGCGCGAGCGCGCATCGCACTCCCGCTGCTCGATGGGCTTGCCGCCGTCGAAGAAGTGATGGAGGTCGGGGATCGAGGAGGGAGTGCCTCCCGTCGGGCGGACCGGCGAGGCGGAAAGGGGCAAGGCTCCGCCGTTGTCCGGCGTCGTCCTGGGATCGGTCATGAGCTTGTCCGTGGGTGTAGCAGACGCCGTTCGATCCGTTAGAGCAGCAGGAGTCTCCCGTGGTGCAGGCTCTCGGAACCAATCTGCTGGACCGGTGCCGAGCAACTTACCAAGCTGCGTTCGCGTGCCCGGCGGCCTTCACCTGCACCGACGTGTTCGAGGATGCGGAAACACCTTCCATTACTCGTCGACAACCCGGGCAGATCTGCTGAAGGCTCGGTCATCCTGGACCGGCGTCGACTCCGCGGACCGTTCGCACTCCGTCCCCCCGAACCGCGCGTAGAGCGCCGGGAGGAAGAGAAGGTTGAGCACGGTCGACGTCGCGAGCCCACCGAGGATGACCAGGGCCATGGGGTACTCGATCTCGTGGCCCGGCACGTTTCCGCGCCAGACCAGAGGAAGCAGCGCGAGCCCGGCACACAGCGCCGTCATCAGGATCGGCGAGAGACGCTCCTCCGCTCCTTGCAGCACGAGCGGCACGCCGAACGGCACGCCCTCCTTTTCCTGCAGGTGTCGGTAGTGGCTGACCAGCATGATGCCGTTCCGAGCCGCGATCCCGAGCACCGTGACGAAGCCGACGAGCGAGCCGAGCGAGAGCACCCCGCCGCCCAGGAGCACGCCGGCCACCCCGCCGATCAGCGCGAACGGCAGCGTCAGGAACACGAGGAGCGAGAGCCGCAGCGACTTAAAGTCGACATGCAGCAGAAGGAGGATTCCGATCAGCGCTAACCCCGCGAGCGAGAGCAGACGATTCTGCGACTCGGCCCGCGCCGCGTACTCGCCGAGCAGCTCCGCGTGGTAGCCGCGGTCGAACTCGATTCCGCGCACCTTGTCGCCGATCTCGCGCGCCACCTCGCCCAGGTCGCGACCCCGTACGTTGCACGTCACGTCGATCCGCCGCGACGCCCGTTCGCGCTTGATCTCGTTCGGCGCCGGCACGACTTCGACGTCGGCGAGCTCGCCGAGCGGCACCATGGCGCCGCCCGGCGCCTCGATTGGGAGAGCGCGCAGCGCCGAAAGATCGCTCCGCACCTCCGGCGCGCCCCGTACGGCCACCTGCACGATGCGCTGCCCCTCGTAGATCTCGCCCACCTTCGTGCCATTGACGAGGGTCGCGGCTGCGCGGCGCACCTGGCCCGCCGTCAGCCCGAACCTCTCCGCCACCTCGGGCCGCAGGCGCACCACGATCTGCGGCACGAGCGCCTGCGCCTCGGGCTTGGCGTCGACGACGCCGGGCACGCCCTGCATCGCCGCGTAGATCTCCTGCGCCTTCGCGCGGAGCTCCGTCAGCTCGGGGCCGAAGATACGGACTACGATCGAAGCGCTGGCCCCGGTCAGCACCTCCTTGATCCGCTCCTTGAGGTAGGTGAGCAGATCCCGTTGCAGGCCCGGATAGCCGTCGACCACGGCCTGCACGCTCGCCACCGTCGATGCGTAGTCCGCTCGCTCGTCGATCGAGATCCATAGCTCGGTGAAGTTGGGACCCACCACTTCGTCCGCCACCTCGGCGCGGCCGATGTGCGCGCCGAAGTTGCGCACGCCGGGGACCGCGCGCAGCTCGCGCGCGGCGCGCTCCGTGATCCGCCGGCTCGCTTCGATGGACGTCCCAGGTTTCTCCACCCAGTGCATCAGGAAATCGGTCTCCTGGAACGAGGGCAGGAACTCCTCACCGAGCCGCGCCACCAGGGCTCCGCTGCATCCGAGCGCGGCGACGAGGGTCGCCACGACGATCCGGGGGTGCGCGATCATCCCGGGAAGGAAGGCTCGGTACGCCTGCTTCAGCCAGCGTGCGAGTGGTGCGTCCGTGCGCCGCCCCGCCGCGCGGGGGAGCAGCACCAGACACAGCGCCGGCGTCACCGTCAGGGCCACGGCGAGCGACGACAGCATCGCCAGGGTGTAGGAGATCGCCAGGGGTCGGAAGAACGACCCTGCCAGGCCCTCGAGGAAGAAGATCGGCACGAACACGAGCACGACGATGAGGCTCGCGAAGACGACCGCGCTCCGCACCTCGAGTGACGCGTCGAGCACGACGCGAAGGGCGGATTTCGACGAACCCGCTGCACGTTCGAGGCGCAGCCGCCGCGCGACGTTCTCCACGTCGATGATCGCGTCGTCGACGACCTCTCCGATGGCGATCACGAGGCCCGCGAGCACCATCGTGTTCACCGTGCCGCCGAGGAAATGCAACACGATTACCGCGCCGACGATCGACAGCGGAATCGCCGTCATGCTGATCGCCGCCGTGCGCCAGTCGAAGAGGAAGGCCGCCAGCACCGCGGCGACGAGCGCGCACCCGAGGAGCATCGCGCGTCCCAGGTTCGAGAGCGAGCGTTCGATGAAGGTCGCGGGACGGAAGATCGTCGTATCGATCTCCACCCCTTCGAGCCCCGGGCGCAGCGCCTCGATTGCCGCTTCGACGCCGCGGGTGACTTCCAAGGTGTTGCCCCACGGGTACTTCTCGACGATGAGCAGGAGACCCGGTCCGATGTAGTCGTCGCCGCCGACGATCGCGTCGCCGATGGGCGGTGGATTCCCCTCGACCACCTCCGCCACGTCCGACAGCCGGAGCGCGGTGCCGGGCACCAGTGCGCTCGCGAGGTCTTGCGACCCGCGCACCAGCGGCAGGTGCCGAATGGCCAGGCGCTGGTTGGGCGTGTCGACGAAGCCGCCTGGGCCGGGCTCGGACGCCTCTCCCGCCGCGCGCAACACGGCATCGAGCGAGACGCCGCTCGCGCGCAGCTTGTCCGGCGCGACCAGCACCTGGAGCTCTCGATCGCGCTGGCCCCAGATCGCGATGTTTGCAACGCCTGCGACGGCCATCAGCCGCGGGCGGATGGTCCACTTGGCGAGGTCCGACAGCTCTGTCTGGTCCAACGTCTTCGACCAGAGGCCGATCTTCAGCGCGCGGCTCGTCGACGAGAGTGGCTGAAGGATCACCGGAGTTCCAGCGACGGCGGGCAACCGGGCCGCGACGTCGAAGAGGCGCTCCTGCACGAGCTGCCGCGCCCGCTCGAGCGATGTGCCTTCCTCGAAGAGCATCACGACGGAGGAGAGACCGAGCACCGACTTCGAGCGGATCGTCTTTACCCACGGCGTGCCGTTGAGCGCGTTCTCGAGCGGCATCGAGACCAGGCTCTCGACCTCCTCGGTGGAAAGGCCGGGCGCTTCGGTCTGCACCTCGACTGTGGGGAGCGCGAACTCCGGGAAGACGTCGTGCGGGGCTTCCTGCGCGAGGCGGATGCCCCACGCCATCAGGGCGGCAGCGAGCGCGATCACGAGGACGCGCAGGCGCAGCGACGTCCCGACGAGCCAGCTCAACATATGCGGGCTCGCGCAGCGACGGACGCACGGGATCGAGTCATCGGGCGTGGCCGAATTCCACGCCGTAGAGCTCCGCGGCTCCTTCGGCGACGACCATCGTGCCGGCGGGGGGACCGCCTGCGAGGGCCGCCCATCCGCGCTCGACTCGACGCACCTGCAGTCGGCGGCGGACGTACTCCTGCGGCGCGGCCTGTTCGTAGACCCACGTCCCGCCGTGGATGTCGTGGAGGACGGCGGACCACGGCACCGAGAGCGCCTGCTCCTCGCCGCGGACGGGAAGCGCGACCGCCACCTTCTGCCCGGGTCGCAGCGCGCCGTTGCTGTTCTCGACTTCGTAGAAGAGATCGGCGGTCGAGGCGCTCGCGTCCGCTGACGGCGGCGCTGCGACCGGCTTCGCCGGCAGGCCCTCGATCACGATTTCGGCCGCCGCGTCGAGCCCATCGAGCTCGCCGACGAAGACGGGCACGCGGACCCACATCCGCGCCAGGTCTGCGAGTTCGAGGAGCGGCGCACCGGCTGCGACCTGCTGTCCTGGCGCGGCAAGAAGCGTGCGGAGGATGCCCGCGAAGGGCGCCTTCAAATCCACGGCCTGCAGCTCGTCGTCGAACGCGTCCGCCATGACGTCCCGGCGCGCCTGCGCCGCGGTGAGCGACGCCTGCGCGGCGTCGCGGCGCGCCGTCGCCTCGTCCACCGCCCGCTGGCTCCCCGCCCTGTCCCGCAGCAACTGCTCGCTGCGATCGAGCGACGCCTTTGCAGCCTCGAGCTCGACCTCTGCGCTCGCGGCATCGCCCCGGGCCTCTGCCTGCGCCGCGGCAAGCGTGGCGCGGACATCCGGCGAGACCACGAAGAAGGGCGTCAGTGTGAAGAGGATCTGATCCTTCTCGACTCGCCCGCCCGGAGCCGCATTTTCCCCGGTCAGCGAGCCGGCGCACGGTGCCGAGATGACGACGCTTCGCCCGGGGGGCACGGTCACTTCTCCGGCGAGCGAGCGCGCCCGCTCGAACTGCCTGAGCTCGACGGCCACCGCGCGAATGCCGAGGCGTGCCTCCGCCGCGGGCGCAATCTTCACCTTGAGCAAGTTGCCCTCCTTCTCCACCACCGCCGCCGGCTTCGGCGTCGCGGCGGGAGGCGCGGGAGGGCCGCAGGCGGCGACCGCGGCGAGCGCGAGCGAGCAGAGCCTCACGGGAGCCTCCGCCCGACCGCGCGCTCGAGCTGCGCACGCGCGCGACGTACCTCCACGTCGGCGTCGGCCGATCGAGCCTGCGCCTGCACCAACACGAGCTCCGTCACCAGGACGGGTTGCAGCGAAGTGTCGCCCGCCTGCTCGGCGCTCAGCGCGAGCGCGTGGGCGGCTCGGTAGATGCCGATCGCCTGCTCGATCTCGCGCCGCGCTGCGACGGCGCCGAAGTACAACCGCTCCGCCTCGCGGACCTCGTGCGCGACGCGCTCTCGGACGGCGACGTAATGGCGCGCGGCGCGTTCCACGTCGGCCTCCGCGCGCATCCGCGCGCCGCCGCCCTGGTTCAGCATCGGGATCGGGAACTCGACGCCGGGCCCCGCTTCGAAGCCGTCGACACCGCTGCCGTTCGCGTCGAGGATCGCCGTCAGCGCCAAGGAGTCGTTCCGCGGCAGGCCCGCTCGTTCGCCCGCAGCTTCGATCGCGAGCTCCGCGGCGCGCACGTCGGGCCGCGACGCGAGCGCCTCCTGCAGATGCGACTCGACGCCGGCCGGCAGCTCCTGCGCGACGCGAGGCTCCTCCACCAGCTCGAACGCCAGCGCTCCCTCCGCGAGTCCGAGGAGCGCGCGGAGACGTCCGCTCGCGATGTCGCGCAACAGGAGGCTTCGTGACACCTCCGCGCGGGAGGCGAGGAGCTCCGCCTCCGAAACCGCCGTTTCAGCCTCGCTTCCCTCGCCCGCATGCAAGCGCGCATCGGCGAGATCATCCAGTCGCTCGCGGATCGCCGCGATCTGCGCCAACAGCTTCGCGCGCCGCGCGGCGAGCTCCCACTCGGCGAAGGTGAGCCGCACGTCCCGCGCGAGGTCGAGCCCGCGTTCCACGAGGAGCGTCGCCGCGCGCTCCGCATCCGCCTCCGCGGCTGCCACGCGGGACGGCCTCCGCCAGATGGCTTCGAGCGGAAGCTTTGCCCAGAACTCCAATTGCTTTGGACCGAGCGGGAACAGGAGGGAGAACACGGGGTTCGGCAGGAGTCCCGCCTCGACCAGGTCGGCGCGGCGCAATCCAAGCTCGGCGAGCGCCTCCTGGAACGCGGCGTTACGCCAGAGCGCGATGGCAACCGCCTCGTCCTCGCCGACGCCGTCTTCGAGGCAGGCGCCGGGAGGCAGGGCGTCGAGACCCTCCGCCAGGGAATGGCCGCTCCGCTCCGCCAGACTCCCCGATACGTACGGGCGATCGAAATCATTCGTCGGCGCCGCACATGCCGCGAGGGCGATGACTCCCACTTGCATTCCTGCGGGTCGGTGGAGGCGCATTGGTGAAGGACCGAATGCTATCCGCTGCGCGCTCAACGATTTTGCTAAGGCAGACTCGGAAGGGACAGGGGCTTCCCGGTAGACGGGAGCGGAGTCGACTCTCTTCCAGCGGCTTCGGGATCCGCTCGAGCCGCCTGCCGGCAGCACGGCTGCAGCGAGCGAAGAGGAATCGGTATCTCGAACCCCGCGACCTCGTGAGCCGACGCGGGGAGAATCAGCGATCTGTTGATCCGGATCCCATTCTCCCCCGATGCCAATTCCAGCCGCACGACGACGTTGACTTCGAGACCGCTTTCTTCGACTCGGATCGCCGCGGGCTTCGGCTCGTTCGCCGCGGCAACAATCGGAAGGGCCGGCGGTGCCGCGCCACATTACCGCCGCACCCAGAGCTACACCGATCGAGCCGACTGACAAGGTACGCAAGTCCTCTCATCGGGAACTCTGCGTCGATGCGCCGGTCAGGCACCCGGCTTCCTGCTTTCTGCAACGATCCGCGTGGCGCTCATGACGAAACCTGACGACAAGGCGAGTACCACCGCGCTGGCAGCGCATTTGCCGAGAGTCCCGGGAGGGTCTTCCATCCAGATTACGAACAGTCCGAGCAGGACCGCCGCGATCGACGAGACCAGGAGGATGGGCAAGCACACCTTGTCGATTCGACGCAGTGCTGACATCGTTTCTCCTCTTCCGAGGCGCCGCCTCCCAGGATCGCTTCGGCCGTCACGACCCCACAGTACCTGTCTCTCGCTCGCCGGTGCCAATCTCCCCGAGAACGCCATCGGTCGCCAGGTTTTCCGCAAGTGCGGCTTCGACGATTAATCGCACGGCCCAAATGTCGGGAGCACGCTCGTGCGGATGGCCACCCTGAAGCCGGCCCGGCTCGCGTGCATGCAAGACACCGCTTGGCGTGGCGAAAAAAGCAAACTCCTGCTCGAGCTGGCGCGAGCCCTCGAGCAGCCGGCAAGGTGAAGCGCGGAGCATCCTGATCCCAGGACAAAGCGCTATTCCTCGCGCAGGAACAGGTACACGTTGCCAATCGTCTCGCCGTCCACCTGTTCGCAGTTCCCGACCAAGAGGTCGAGCTTGCCGTCCTGGTTCCAGTCAGTCGTCGCGACCCGCAGGCGATACCCGGGAACGCCGGAGTCTTCGCCCATGCGCTTGGAAATGACCTCGAACCCGCCTTCGAGCGGGATCTTGTTTCCGCTGAACACGGAGCGTCCTTCTTCGAAGGTGCCGTCACCCTTGCCCTTGAAGTACGTGACCCCGGCGCATTCATCGCCCACCAGGAGATCCAGGATTCCGTCGCCGTCCCAGTCGACGGGCCAGGGGTCGGACTTCTGCTGCACCTTGACCGGCTTGCTGCCCTCCATCAGGGGGACCCGCTTGCCGAACTGGAACTGTTGCGCAGTGCCTTCGTTGCGGTTCAGGAAGACCTCGCCCTTCACGTTGCCGACGATCATGTCGAAATCATGATCGCCGTCGAAGTCGACGAAGCGGGCGGTCGACATCCACCGCCGCATGTCGTTCGGGTCGGCCGCGGCGGTCCCGGCGTCGGATTCCGGGATGACTCGTCTCTCCTTGAGCCCACTTTTGGAGCCTTCGAACCAGTAGACGTTTCCGGGCGTGTATTCGCCGGTCACCACGTCGTCGATCCCGTCGCCGTTGAGATCCACAAACTGTGGAGTGAAGCCGATGCATCAGCCGGGATTGGCGCGCGCATGATCGGACCCGGCCATCAAGTAGTCGAAGCTCCCGAATCGCGGTTGCTCCCGCGAGCCGACGTTGAGATAGACCCGGCACTTGCCTTCGCCGAACTGGCCGACGATCAGGTCCTGCTTGCCGTCCTTGTCGAAGTCGTACACGCAGGGGGCGGCATGTCCGACGTCCACGGAGATCGCTGTGCCATTCGCCTCGATCTTCAACGGCTTCCCGAGCTTGGGCAAGGCGGCGGGCAGGGTCGAGGGCCCTGCGAGGGTCCCGGCAATCAGCGCGATGGTCGGAAGGGCATGCATGGGAATCCTCCTGCGAGTTGCAGAATGCTGACTTGGTTCGAAGAATGGAGCCACTTTACCGGGACGATCGCCAAGCACTTTGTGGACGTGCCCCGAGTCTTTTGTGATCCGGGCGCGACCGAACGCGCCTCAGGGAATTCGCAGCATCCTGGCCGCAAGCTCGTCCTCCGCGTCGACGCGGACACTGACCTAACGCGGGCCAAGCCCGCAACCCAACAGAGGGTGATACACCGCGTTTTGTCCTATCTGCGGGGGAGGCGACCCTCCCCCGCGTCGGCCGCTCCGCGGCCTCCCCCTCCGGCCCGTCTGGGGCCAAACACTTCAGCGAAACACGCTTCACCGAAACGAACATCTGACGGGGAAAGGGTTTGATCAGGACATCAAGAAGCCTGTGCCCCGAAAGCATCAAACCCTCGGTGACGCAGGCTTCACCACGCTCTGCTGATCGACTCTTCCCGTCTCGAATCCCTCAGCCTATTCTCTGGGATGCCTTGGTCATGACTCGGAGCACGATCCGGAGGGTTTCCTTGTGAACTCACCATCGCTTCGGTTTTCCGCCTTCGCATTCCTGGCCGTGCTTTCTCAAGCGTCGCTGGCGCCTGACAGCGCTGCACAAGAACAGATTCGAAGCTGGTCCGGCGGTCCGGACGACTGGGATTACGGAGTCCTTCTTGCCGGATTGGACGACGTGGATGCCGACGGCGGCAGCGACTTCGTCGTTACGAGCTTTGGTCCGTTCGATCCCTCGAGCGGAGTGTTCCACCACTACCTGGACGTCCGATCCGGAAAGACCGGAGCCGTTCTGATCACACTCACCGTCGGGTTCGCCGACGTCTACCGCGCCGTCTCCCGCGCTGGCGACACGGATCTGGACGGGATCGAGGATTTCCTGGTCAGTGTCTACTCCACAACCCTTGATCAGGTCGACGTCCTCGTTTTTTCAGGAGCGTCCTTCAAGCCGCTGCTGACGATTGTTGAGCCGGGCAGTGGAAACCCGTTTTTTCTCAACACGTTCGGCCTCTCTCTCGCGGGTGGCGCCGACTTGAATCTCGATCAACACGCGGATTTCCTGGTGGGCGCGCCGGGGGGAATCGGCAGCCTGACGCCCTCGTTCTTCCGTGTCTATTCCGGAAAGAACGGTGCTCTCCTCTTCCAAGACGTCGAGCCGAACTCTTCTGCGTTGGGAACGGCAATGACGATTCTCGGAGACGTGGATGGAGATACCGTCCCGGACTACGCAGTCTCGGCACCGGGGCTCTCCACCGATACGGTTCGAGTGTATTCCGGAGCTTCTCATCAGGTCATCGTGCGGATTCCCTCCGGAGGCAAACGTCTGGCTGCCATTGCGGACCAGGATGGAGACGGCGGAGGAGAGCTTCTCGTGGCCGAATCGAGTGGCACCCGCGTGGCCGTGTACTCGAGCATCACAGGGGGGTACCTGGGGGAGCTCAAGGCCGCTCCTTCTCAATCCGGCTTCGGCCTCCAGCTTGCCGATCTCGACGATGTCAACGGCGATGGAGTATCCGACTTTGTGATCTCCGCGACGGGCGGCGAGGCAGGGCCGAATGGAGGCTCGATCAGCCTCTTCTCGGGTGCCAATCGCGATCTGCTCTACACGTTCGACGGAGCCGTCGATGACAACCTCGGTTGGCAAGTGGCCGGGGGCGACGTCGACGGAGACGGACTCGGCGACGTGGTTGCGGGTGCTCCCGCGATGCATGTGCCTCCTGGCGGAGAAGTTCGCGTCTATGCGGGCAACGATCTCTATTTCGAGGTGACTCCGGATCGCGCGGCGCCCGGAGCGACCGTCACAGCCAAGCTCGCGGGAGGAGTTCCCGGATCGCTTGCCCTCTTGCTGGTTCTCGCGATCGACGGCATTTCAACGAGCCTGCGCGCGAGCCCGATCCTGCAGCTCGATGCGCTCGGTTCCGTCGTGCTCACTGCTTCGGTTCCCAGCCTCTGGCCGAGCGGCACGACGCTGGACTTGTGGGGGATCGCCCTGACTCCCGATCGGGAGCTCGTGGACAGCGCTGTCTTCCGGTTTGCCGTGGAGTAGGTCGGGCCGAGCTCTCGTGGATCCTGAAGAGCGAGGGAGCAAGACCCTCGGCAAAGAACATCTTCGGAATGGTTCGAGAACGATCCGGGATCGCTCCGCAACGAGGCGGGTTCCAAGGCCGGCGGGTTCCAGCCCGAATAATTCATGAAGATCATGCACAGTCGGTCGCAATTCGTTGTCTCAAGCCTGCTCGCAGTGGTTTCTTGGGGCTTCGACAGGTCGACAGTGTGTTCATGAATGAACCGGGCTAGGTTTTATTGAGAGGTGCCGCTGCGCGGCACCCACGGCCGCTCCGCGGCCGGGCTCGCCCTTCGGCCGAGCCCTAGCCCGGATCATGCATGATCCGGGCTAGGCCGGTGATCCCAAGAGTGGAGCAAAAACAACTACCGGGACGTACCATTGTCCGGAATACCATCTTCTGTATGCGATCGAGCTTTGTCGCAAGACCGGAGGACTTTCATGAACCTCGTCGTTGGAACTTGGGTTGGAACACTTTCGTTGACGACGGCGGGTGTGCTGTCGCTGGCCGCGTTGCCGCCGCCGAAAGCCAGGTTTCCGCTTCCGGAAGACAGCAAGACGCTGACCGCGGAAGTGAAGAAGGCGGACCTCCCGATCGAAGTCGAGCTGTCCGGAACTTTCGTCGCTGAGGACAAGGACGAAATCCGCGTGGAGCCCAAAAACTATCGCGGCGACCTGATCATCACGCAACTGGTCGCCGAAGGGCGCTTCCTCAAGAAGGGCGACACGTTGATCGAGTTCGACGTGACGACGTTGCAAGATTCACTCGAGGAAGCGCGCGACGACGTCACCGCCAAAGAAGTCGACCTCAACAAGGCCAAGGCCGACCTCGACACGTGGTCGATCGAAACCGAGCGCGGCGAGGCGCGGCGCAGGTCCGATCTCGAGAAAGCGCAGCGCGAGCTGGAAAAAGCCAGGGAACAGGCGCAGATCGATCTCAAGGACAAGCAAAAGGGAGTCGAGGACGGAGACTTGCGCATCCAGGATGCCGAAGTCGATCTCGAGCAGCTGAAGCAGCTTTACAAGGAACGCGAGTTGCACACGGCGACCGAGAACATCCTGATCGAGCGCCAGGAGCGTCAGCTCAGCGACACGCGGCGATCCGTCGAGAAGACGCACAAAGAATTCGAGCTGTGGATGAAGTTCGACAAGGACACCGTCGTGCGCGACAAGGATCTCGACCTGGCGGACAAAGAGGCCGACGTTCGCAAGGGAGACATCAAGGCCGCCGCCGAACGCAAGGAAAAGGATGCGGCGGTCGCAAAGGCCGAGCGCGCGCTGAAGAAGGCGCAGGAAAAAGTCGAGAAGCTCGAACTGGATGCGGCGTCACTCAAGGTCGCTTCTCCCCGCGACGGCATCGTGTTCTACGGCAACATCGGGTTCGAATCGCCTTCCGACATTTTCATCGTCGGGATGGACGGCGGCAACGACGAGATGAAAATCGGCGGTCGCGTGCGCACTCATCAAGTGCTGATGACCGTGGCGTCGATGGAACGCCTGTCCGTGAAAATGAGGGCGATGGAAGGCGACATCCAGTACTTGAAACAAGGATTGCCGATCACCATCCGGCCCGACGCGTTTCCGGCGCTTGCGATCGACGGCGAATTGACCAAGGTCGATCAAGTGGCGAGCCGCACCGGTTTCTTGAGCGACGTGCGCCAGTTCTCGGTGCGCGGAACTTACGAGAAGAACTACCCGCAACTGCGCAGCGGCATGAACTGCCGGGTGACGGTGCGCGCCGATTCGGTACCGGACTGCCTCCAGGTACCGGTCCTCGCGGTCTTCAGCGAGAGCGGAGACCACTACTGCTGGGTTGTGGACGGCGAACGCCAGGCCAAGCGCAAAATCAAGATCGGCGCGAGCAACGGCACCATGGTCGAGATCCAAGAAGGACTGCGCGACGGCGAAAGAGTGACCTTGCACGATCCCACGGCGAGCTGACCCGCGGGAGAAGACTCGCCGGAGCATGTTCCTGGGTCAGGCCCACGAGGACGCCGTCCATGACACATCCCTTCCTCCGTCTGCTGCACGTCTCCAAGGTGTATCCGATGCCGGGCGAGGACGTGCACGCCTTGAAGAATGCTTCTCTGGACCTGTCGGGAGGAGAGTTCGTCAGCATCGTCGGCGCCTCGGGTTCTGGCAAGACGACGCTGTTGTATCTTCTGGGTCTGTTGACGAGCCCCACGTCCGGCCGTTACGAGATCGACGGCCGCGACGTCGGCGGCCTGTCGGACCGCGAACGCTCGGCCGTGCGCGCCAGGGAAATCGGCTTCGTGTTCCAGGCGTTTCATCTGTTGCCGCAGTTGAACGTGCTCGACAACGTGATCCTGTCGACGCGATATGCACAGCTCAACGGCACGAGCTCCGAGGTCGCGAGCAAAGCTCGCCAGCTCCTGGAGCGCGTGGGGCTCGAGAAGCGATTGCGGCATCGGCCTGAACAGCTTTCCGGGGGAGAGATGCAGCGCGTCGCGATCGCGCGCGCTCTCTTGAATGCTCCGCGGCTCATCCTCGCGGACGAGCCCACGGGCAATCTCGACGCCGCCAACGGCGAACAGATCTTTGCCCTGTTGAACGAGCTTTCCAGGGAAGGCCGCACCGTAGTGCTCGTGACCCACAACCACGAACTGGCCGTGCGCACGCACCGCATGGTGCGCCTCAGGAATGGGGAGGTGGCCGATGTTGCCCAAGCTGTTGCGTGAATCCGCAGGGAATCTCCTGCTGCACAAAACGCGCTCGTTCCTGGCCGCGCTCGGCATCATTTTTGGCGTCGCCAGCGTCATCTGCATGTTGTCGATCAGCGAGGTCGCCCGCCGCGACGTGATCGGCCGCATCGAGCGTCTGGGACTGCGCAACGTCATCCTCGATTCGGTCAAGCCCGAGCGCGTGCGCAAGCGCGAGCAACAATCTCAAGACGAGTCCTGGCTGGCACGCTTCGGGCTCACCCGGAAGGATCTCGAGGTATTCCGCGACACGCTGATGCCGGAAGGACGCCTCGGTCTTTCCGCGGTGGACGCCGTGGTTCCGATGCGTTTGATGTTGGAGGACGTCAAGGTCGGATCCACGCGTTCGGACATCCACGTGGTCGCGACCACGCCGGACTTCGCGTACGTGATGAGTCATCCGGTTCAGTCGGGAAGGTTTCTTTCCGACGCGGACGAGGCCTGCACGGCCGCCGTCTGCGTGCTCGGCGCCGACGCAGCGCGCAAGCTGTTTCCGTTGGCCCATCCGATCCACGAAGTCGTGCAGATCGGCGGCGCTCACTTCAATGTGGTCGGAGTCATGCAACGCCGCGGCGCAACCGGACAATCCGGCATTCTCTCGAACCCGGACAACGCCGCGTGGATCCCCTATTCCAGCTCGTTCGCGCGCTTCGGCCGCCTGCAGGTGCGCCAGCGCCAAGGGACTTCGGAAGCGACCGAGGTCGAGGTTCATCGAGCCGTCCTGCGGGTCTCGGACGGCATGCTTCTGGAATCCGTGGCCTCGGTCGCGAGGCGCTTGATCGATGAACGCCACGACCAGGGCGACGTCACGCTGACGATTCCTTATGAACTGATGCGCGAGCATCGTCAAGCCGAGCGCATCTTCCGCTGGGTGATGGGTTCCCTGGCGGCGATCTCTCTGTTGGTCGGCGGCGTCGGCATCATGAACATCATGCTCGCGAACATGGCGGAGCGCCGTCACGAGATCGGCCTGCGACGCGCCCTGGGGGCAACTCAGACCGACATCGTGCAACTCTTCATCGGCGAGAGTACCCTCTTGTGCCTGATCGGCGGCGTGCTGGGAGTGGGCCTGGGCGTGATGCTCGCCAACCTGGTCGGGCAACTGGCACAATGGACGGTCGTCCTTCAACCCTTGTCGTTTCCGTTGGGTGTCGCGGTCAGTGTCGCAACCGGACTCGTGTTTGGAACCTTGCCGGCGGTGAAAGCGGCACGCCTCGACCCTGTGGTCGCCCTGCGCGTGGAGTGAGCGGTGCGGCGACCCTCCGTCACCGGCGATCGAAGGAAGGATTGGAAGCGCATGTGGAGTCATGGAACCGGTTCTCCGAAGACCCACGGCTGGATGAATGCCGTCGTCGCAAGCCTCTTGTGCATCGCTCCGGCCTGCCAGGCATCCCCGGCGAGAGTGGATGCGCTCGCGCTCCAGGATTCCACGGTTCCGAACGACAAGGGCGCGGCACCAGAGCGCGACCCCACGCATCCGCTGTCCACCCGCGAGAACCCGGAGCGGACCGACGTCATGAAACTCGCACCCGAGATTCACGGTGCCGAGTTACGAGCGAAAGCGTTTCTTGCGTACCAACGGGGCTTCGACTACCTGGTGCGCACTCAAAACCAGGACGGCAGTTGGGGCTCCCATGATCCGACGATGGCATGGTTGCGCGACTTTGGATTTCAGACCGACAACCGTGGTTCGCAGGATGGCGTGCGCAACGCGTGCACTGCCATCGTTGCAAAAGCGCTGCTTCGCAAGACCGACCGCAACCCCGCGGAACAGAACGCCCTCGACAAGGCCACCGAGGCCTTGCTGGGCACCGAGAGGTTTGCCTATGAAATGGGCGAAGCTTTCAACACCTGGGGCTACGGGTACAAGCTCGACTTCCTTTGCGATTACCTGGAGACCGCGGCGGGAAACGAGGACCAGGAACGAATCGCGGCTGCGGCGAAGCCCTGCATCGAGGGACTGAAGAGATTCCAGCAGGCGGACGGCGGCTGGAATTACTACGCGGGGGTGATGGCCGGCGGTGAATCGATGTCGTTCAACACCGCCAACTTCGCCGAAGCCTTGTTTCGCGCCAGCCGGCTGGGCCTCGAGGTTCCGCGCGGGTTGTTCATGGACGCCGCGAAGTTGCTGCAAAGAATGCGCACGGCTCGCGGCGGAGTGGTGTACGACGCGCGCTTCATCTTGAGCGGCAATTCCGTCAACGAGCTGTCGTCCGCTTCGCGCACGGCCGCCGTGATCGAGGCATTGGCCGAGATGAACATGGTGGGTCCCAAGGAGCTCGACCACGCGTTGCTGACCTTCAACGAAGGCGAGAACTGGCTCGAAGACGGAAGAAAACTGATCCAACCGCACACGGCGGTGCACCAGGTCTCCGGGTACTTCTTCTTCTACGGCTATCACTACTTGTCGGAACTGATGCATCGCATGGGCGAGGCAGCGCCCGTGGCGCGTTGGGAACGCAATGCATGGACGATGATTCGCACTCAAGAGGAAGACGGACGTTGGTGGGATACCGCGGCCGCCGACTACGGAGACAAATGGGGAACCGGTTTCGCGTTGCTGACCTTGCAGCGCTATCTTGAACGCTGCAAGGAGTAGAAAGCGCGCAAGGACCGCTGGCCGCGCCGCAACGGCTTGCGCCGATCATGAGGTTCACAATGTTGCTTCCGGCAGTGTCGTCTTTGCAGGCAGCGTCGTTGGTCGGGAAGCCGTCCCTTCGGTCATTACGAGTTCTCTCGCGCCTCAAGGAATCCGGCTTCGTTCGACGGATCTCGAGCGCGCTGACGCTGACGGCCTGCAGCGTTTTCGTTGCTTGCGGCGAGCCAGGCTCTCAACGATGGAACCGTGTCGCGATCGATCGCACCATCCCGGGGCGGGATTCTCTGGGTTGGCTCGGTGCCAGGAGTCGCCCGCTGAGGGAGCCGCTCATCGTCAAGGACGGCGACGAGCTTCGCGAGCCCGGTGGAGTGGTGCTGTGTGAAATCACCGGGGATGCGGCCTTCGCCAAAGCTGGAGCGCGACCCGGCGACGTCGTCGTCGTGGTCGGCGAACAATGGCTGCCGCTCAAGGAAGACCCGACCCTCGACCTCCTGCTGCTCGTCGAGCAAGCCGTCAGCGGCGGGAAGGGGTCGATCGATTTGAAGCTGATGCGCGATGGAAGGCTCGAATCGTTGCAAGTCGAGCTCTCGGGCAAGACGCCGCTCGAGGTTGGGTTGCCGGTTGCGGTCGAGCGCTTCAAGGCCGGCTTGGGAGCCGCATTGCAGCATCTCCTCGCCTTGCAACAGACGAACGGCGGATGGATCGAGAAGGCTGCCGACTCGGAATTGGCGCTGACCGCGATCTCGGTGCTGGCCTTCCGGGCGGGCGGGTTCGGAGAAGACAGCGCAGATCCAGCCAGTCGCGAGGCACTCTTGAGAGCCGAGTTCCGCATGAACCAACTCGTCGCGGATCCTGCGGAGAAAAACGCCTTTGAATGGGCGCTCGCAATCTGTGCCCAATGCGAGGCCGTCGGTCCGCTGCCAGCGGCCGTGTTGCGCGCCGCGTCGCCGAAGATCCTGTCGGTCGCGTTCGGTCAAGCTCCCGACGGCATGCCTGCAGGCAGCTTTCGAGCGATCCATGCCGGGAGTCCGCAGGAGTTGCAAGAGCTGCTGGCGTCCTCCGGCGTGGAAATGCAGATGATCACCATGGATGGCCACGAGGTCTCAACGCCGGACGGCGACGCAATCACGCAAACACTTCCGACGTCCGGTGGCAGCGCCAGGATGTCCGACATGCCTGCGTTGCCCAAACCGGATTTGAACGCGTTGCTCGAGCAGCTCGACCCGCAGCGCTGCGGGCGACTTCAAGAACTCGAGGCCAGCTTGAACCGATTCGTGGCACTTCAACAGGAAGACGGTGGATTCGGGGCGACGACCCTCGGGGGTGAAGATCGTTTGTTGACCACGTCGATGGCTCTACAGGCAATGGGAGCGGTGCAGCGCGTCGGCGGCAAGGGATCGACGCAGGTCATCGAAAAAGGCTGTCGCTTCCTGCGCGGTCTGGTCGAGGACGGCAAGGTCGCGGCCGCAGTCGCGCGCGGCGCGAACCGGCGGACCACGGCGGCCCACGCCGCGAGCGTGGCGGCTGCATTCCGTTCCCTGGGTTGTCCGGATACGGACCCCTTCCTCAAGGCTCTGACGGACTATGCGGAGGAGCACATCAGCGATCTCCTGCAGGTCTCCTCCGGGTTGGCCTTTCATCTGTTGAATTCGGCGCAGCTCGAGCGGCGCGAATTGTTGCCCTGGCAAAAGTTCTACGAAGCCGTACGCCTGCACCTCGTCGCGTGGCAAGAGCCGAACGGTCGATTCGCGCTCCCGAAGATGAAATCTCCGACCCAGATCGAACAGTCGCTTGCCGGAGAAGTTCTCGACACCGCATGCGGCGCGTGGTTGCTGGCGGCGCAGGAAGAACGCCTCGCGGTGATGCTGTGCAAGGCCGAGAATCCGTTTGCTTGCGCGGTCGACGGCGAGGGCAAGATGCAATCAGCACCCGAACCCGAGCTCCCCAAGCCCGAGATACCGGGCGATGCCATTCACGTCACCGATCCCGCGGAAGTCGAGAAACTGCTCGAGTCGATGGGCGTCGAAGGCGGAATCCAAGACCTCCTCGAGAAACAGGGGGATCCTCCAGTCGAATCCGTGGAATCACCGACGGACGACGGCGACCACCGTCCCGAACAAGTGCAATTCCGAGGAGAAGCGACGGCCCTCAGACATCGATGAGAAGTCTTGGGAACTGGGCTGTTGAAGAGCAACCGGGCGCTGGATCCGCCTCGCGCGTCTCCAAGGCTTGTCCTCCCACGGGGCCTCGGCTCGCACTGCAAGCAGGGGAGGGGGACTTGACTACTGCGAGCTGGTCGGCTGCGCGTTCAGGTCCTTGGCGCGCCAGGTCTTGCCGAAGCCGATGGCAGCCTCGAGCGCAACACCGTTCTTGGTCCAGTAGTAGGCGTTCACGTTGTCGCCGAAGCTGGTCGCGTCGGCGAGGCTTCCGCCAAAGCTCCCGAATCGAAACGAAGCCTCGAGTAGCGCAGCGAACAGCCACGGCGTGTCGCTCAGCCTCTCCATGGTCTCCGCGTCCTTGATCAGTAACACCGCGCGCAGCGACTTCGCCGCCAGCCCCGGACCGACCATGAATCGGAAAAACTTGTCGAAGATCGGCTTTCCGGTCGTGTTGTCGACGATCACGATGCTTCCCCCCGCGAGGCTGATGATGCCCAGGTGCAGCGAGAAGGCCTTGACGACGGCATAGCCAGAGGAGGTCTTGATCGTCTCCTTCGTGCCCGGCTCGCGTACGTAGAGCTCTTCCAGCGTCTCATCGCGCACCTTGAGCATGCTCGCCTGTCGCTCTTCGAGGGTGTTCCCGCTGGTGCCGGCGCATCCGGCCTGGCAGAGCAGTCCCAGAACGAGCCATGCAGCGAGCCAGCGCCATCGGTTCATGGAAGCCATTCTCTTGTTCACGCACCTTCTCCTTCGATCTGGATTAAACCGGACGACCTGGCCGGACTTGGGTCCGGCCCCATTCCGGCGCGAGCCTCCGACGCATCAGGAACAAGCGAGGAGGCGCAAGCGAGTGGAACTCGGACCATCTTGCCAGGATCGGTCGCGATTTCAACGCGGGGAGCCGGTCGATGAACCCGGGGCGACCGGTCACGTCGATAGAATCCGCGGCGACCTGCGAGCGGTCGGCCGCGGGCGGCCCTGTTTCAAAAAAACGCTCTTCCGGGTTTTGTGTGGGAAACCGGGGTTCGACGGATCCCAGGCACTCCTGTAAAGCGCTCGTTTTCTCCGACGAATGCGAATTGTGCAGGAAATAACGCACCCCTGAGTGCCGATGCAACCATTGACGGCTCCCTGCCTCTTCAGGGAGGCTGTTTGGTTGTTTCTCGGGGGGCCACACACACAAAACCCGAAAGAGCCCAAGAAACAGGCTGTAACCCCATGGCGGATCCCTGCGTCCCTAGATCAATGATCGATGGACTCCGGAGGGACGCCGTGCATTCACAGGACATCGCCCGGGCGCTGGAATCGCTTCGCGAGGCGTGCGGACGCGAGCAAATCCCGTTCGCGGTGATCGGCGCGCTGGCGATGCGGGTTCACGGATTCGTGCGCCACACCGAGGACATCGACGTCGTCACGACGAGGGAGGGGCTCGAGCGCATCCACGAGCGCTTCGTGGGCCGAGGCTTCGTTCCGCGCGGGCCGGGACTAAGGAAGAAGCTGCGCGACACCGTCCACAAGGTCGACGTCGACGTCATCGCCGCGGGCGAGCACGCTGGGTCTCCGGACAGTCCGGTGGTCTTCCCCGAGCCTGACTCCGCCGAATTCGGCCTGATCTCCGATGGAGTTAGATACGCGACTCTGCCGACTCTGCTGACGTTGAAGCTGGCGGCGGGAATCTGGGGTCGGCGGCACCTGGATCTTGCCGATGTCATTCGACTCATCCAGTCGAACCAGCTCACCGAATCCTTCGCGAGCGAGCTGCCGGAGCCGGTGCGAGCGAAGTTCGTCGAGCTGGTGCAGTCCGCCCGCGAGGAGATCGACATCGAATGAGTGACCGGTTCACGCCGTCGCTGTGCGTTCGGCCGTGCGTCTTCGGTGGTGAGAGCGGTCGCGAGGCGAACTCAGCGGGAGCCCTCGGCCGGCGCGTTGCCGGCGTCTGAGTCGGCGCGGTCCTTCTGCAACTCGGAACCGGTCTGCCGGTCCTCTTGCACGGCAGGAATGGAGAGCATTCCGGGGATCCGGCGATCGCTGCTCTGGAGGCCGATCCACTCGGCCGCGATCTCCTTCAGCGTGATCCCCTGCAGCGTCTTCGCGTCGAGCCGGAAGTCTCCGGAGTCGGGAGCGACGAAGGTCGCCGTCGCGGTCGTGCACTCCTTCCAGCGGGAAGGCTGGTCGAGGATCGACTGCTTCACCTCAACGAGGCCCCTCGAGAAGTAGTCCTCCTCGAACAGCTTTTCGTTCCCGGCGAACACGCAGTAGAGAAACTCTCCGGAGCCGCCGCCGAAGAACGGCTTCTTGCGCTTGGCCTCGATCGCGAGCTTGTTGTCGGAGAACGTGCAGTGGGCGACCCTGGGGTGCGAAAGGTCCTTGCACGACATCCCGATCACGCAGCGGCGCATCAGGCAGTCGACGATCGTCGGATGGGAGTTCTCGCCGACGCTGAAGCCCTTGTCGCCGATGTTCTCGCAGCGGACCCGAGTCACCCGTGCGGTGCTTCCCGAGAAGTCGACGCCGTCCCCGCCGGTGTTGAGGAACAGGCTGTCGCACACCTCCCCGGTGACGAAGTCGAGGTCCATCGCGTCGCTCGCCGTGTCGCGGACGATGCAGTCCTTCATGAAGATCGCACCGTTCTTCAAGTTGAGTCCGTCCTCGCTCTGCATGTCGCTGAAGAGGCAGTGCTGGAGATCGAGGTCACCGTCGTGGACCGCGAACCCTCCGGTGAACAGCGTGGCGTTGACCTGGGCCTGGCCGCCGTCCTCGAAGTCTGTGTAGTGGACGACCACTTTGTCCGGCGGGCGCAGGACTGCGAACGTTCCCCACGGCCGGCCGCTGTCGTCGCCGCGGATCCGGATGCGCTGCTCCAGAGTTCCGACCGAGCGAAGTCCTCCGTAGCACACGACGCAGGCCTTCGGGGCAAGGACGATTTCCGCACCCGGCTGGAGGATCAGCGGCACGTCCCTGGGCACGATCACCGTCCCGGAGAGCGACACCTTGCCGCTCAGCCCGACCGCGCCTTTCCCTTCCGTGCTCGCACGGAACTCGGGATGCTTCGCGAGGAACTCCGTGCGGGTCGCGTGGATCGCGTCGATGTCCCACGGGTCGGAGGTGTCGTAGGCGGTGATGCCGATGGCGTTGTCGGGAACGTCCTCTTTGCCGCCCAGACGGCCGCAAGGAATCTCCCGCCCGGTAACCGCGTTGCGCGCATGGACGATGATTTCCGGTGCCTTCCATTCGATCGGGTCGCGGTTTTCCAGGGCAAGCCGGCCGGCGATGAAAAACCGCCGACGGGTCATGAGCGGCTCGTAGAAGAACCATTCCCTGTCGTGGATCGGCAACGATCCGTACTGGACTTCCGGCAGCAGGCAGTGACCGATGGGGAGAACGACTCGTCCCGACTCCGCAGTGCCCCTCGAAAGCACCTCGTCGGAGTCGTCCAGCCCGCCGTCGTCGTTGGAATCCTCGATCAGACGGTACTCGCCCTGAAGGACCTGGGGGTCGAGGAGCTCGAGGCCGTCGAAGAGGATCCCGCTGTAGTTGAGAGAGGCAACCTCGAAGGCGGCACGCTCGTCCGATTCCAGGCGATAGGTCGCGTCTGCGGACGAGTACGCGAGCACCTTGCAGGTGCGCTCGATGTTGAACTTGAGGTCCTTGCGGATCTCGTCCATGTTGTAGCCCTGGATCGGAATCCGCAGGACGTCCGCCCAGACGAGCGTTCGGATCTCGTCGTGGAGCTTGTCGTAGCGCTTGAGCAGCTTGTCGCCGTCCTCGCCCAGCATCTCCCACAGGACCTGGTTGCGCCTGAGGCGCAGCTCCGGGTCGAGCAGCATCGCCCGGACGAGCTCATCCGGTCCCGACTCGGTGAAGAAGTCGATCGTCCCGGGTTCCTTGAGCATCTTTGAGAAGTGCAGGTCCCAGGGCACGGGCTCGAGCAGACCGCGGCTCGCGTCGAAGTACAGCTTGAGGTTGTCGGTTCCGAACTTGACGTGATTGGTATTGAACAGCGTCGTCATCGCCCGGAACGGCAGGTACTTGTCCCAGTCGATCAGCTCGCGTACGCGCCGGAACCCCGCCGCCGAAGGCTTGAGCGAGAAGTCGATCAGCTCCTGCATGCAGCGCAGGCCGAGGTCGCCTTCGGTGTCGATCTGGCGCTGCACGGTGCCGATGTCGTTGTGGGCGTCGCGCGGTCCGAACTGGCCCTTGGGCGAGTGCGGCTCGTAGTGCATCGCCCGGCTGTTCTGCCCGAACACCGAAGTCTCCGGCCGGTCGTGGGACGCGAGCATCGGTTTGTCGAAGTGTTCGGCCTCGTAGTACAGACCGTGCAGCGCGCCGTTGATCCTCAGGATCACCCAGCGGTCGCGGGGTACGACCAGTCCGTAGTCGCGCAGCACCTCGTTGACGAACGGTCCGAGCGCGAAGCCCTTGTCGCTCGGGATGATCAAGTTGATCTCGTGCTTGCCGTTGAAGTAGATCGGCTCCTCGCGCTCGCCGTGCTCGTCGGTGACCTTCTGCTTGCCGAACTTGATCCGGTAGGACTTCTTCACGCCCTGCCAGTGCGGCTTGAAGATTCCGCGCAGGCGGATGTCGACGTTGTAGCTCGTGCCATCGTGAATCAGCTCGCCCTTCGCCCACTCCTTGAGGCCGTCGTGCATCCAGCCGTGCTTCAACGCCTGTTCGGCGATGTTTTCCAGGATCGAGTGCTCCCGGTAGCTCACTCTCAGGTCGTAGATCGGCAGCCCCGAGTTGGTCAGCAGATGGCGGTTGCGAAACGGGTTGAGCATCCCCTCGGCGAGAGCCGTGTACTTGTTCCCCTGCCCGATCGTGCTCGCCCACTGGGCGACCGTCCGGCTGTGACTCAGGCAGGCGACGCCGATCACGAGGAGCGCGAAGAGTCCGAGAACGGCCTCCAGCGGCCGCGGCCACACTCTCCGGACGGCCGGATTCGCGACGACCTGGCCCGACCAACGCCGGAAGTGCGAGCGGATCGATCGGGCCGCGCTCCTCAGAGGCACCGGTGCGTTGGAATCCATGGAGCGGTCCCTCCCTTATCGGCTAGTCGCCCTGGCGGCTGACCGCCGACAGCATGGCCTCGCTGCGAACGGCAACGCAGTACTTGCTGATGGCGCGGTTCATCAGGTTGTACTTCGAGATCAGCATGTGCATCCAGGAAGGCATCGGACCGTCCACCTTGATCTCGAAGATGGAATGACCGGGCCGCAGCAGGCGGCGCGCGCCGGGAAGTTCTCCCAGGAGAGCGACCGAACGGTTGGCGACCAGCTCGTCGTCGAAATTGACCCGGATCCGACCTTGCTCGCTGCGCTCGAAGGCCTCGCGCCGGTACTGCACGATGATCTTGGGCTCGAGATTGAACGTCTTCTGGAGCCGGAAGAACTCGAGGAGTCCCGGATGCTCGTCGAGCAGGCGCCGTGGTGGGAGCAAGCGTCGCGAGAATCCCCTTTCGATCTCCGGATAATCCGCGTTTCTCACCAGCGCGGTGACCTTCTTGATGATTCCAATGTAGCGGGACTTCACCTCGAAGCGGACGAACGGGACCCGGGTCGGATCCTCTCCGTAGGTCCGGACGCGGCACTTGTGCCTCACCGCGAGCCCCGCGAGCTTGTCGTGGTAGGCGACGTAGTCGGGTGAATCGAAGTAGAGACTGCGCACTCGATAGCTGCCGTCCTCTCCGGAGTGCTCGTCCGGCTGCATCAACGCCCGCAGGTCCCGGGCGAAACCCGTCCGGGTGGTGCGGTCCACGTAGTACTTGAGCTCGAGACGGTTCGCCAGCATTGGGGGGGGAGCGGCGTGGTCGAGGAAGCCGGCCGCTTTCAGCTCACAGGTCCAAGTGGTTTTCGGGAGCGATCAACGTCACCTGGCGAATGCCACCGTTGCTGTGGAGCGCGCTGACGACGCTCTCCGGCTTTGCCTCGGAGGCAAGTCGTACGTTGTAGGTGAACTCGAAGTCGCCTCCGGAGTTGACGTCGGTCGCTGATCGAAGCTGTTTCCAGGAGATCAGTCGCTGGGCCTCCGGAGGAACCGTCTCCCAGGGAGTCTTGCGGTCCGAGCGGAACACCAGGATGTAGTCCGAGGAAGCGGCGCCGTCGTGGCCGATGCGGGACAGGACGATGGTGATCAACGACATCAGTGCCGTTCCGATCACCGCGATCAGCCAGGCGTTCGCGCCGCAGCACAGACCCAGGCCGATCGAGAAGAACAGGAAGGTCATGTCCTTCGTGTCCTTGATGACCGTCCGGAAGCGGATGACCGACAGGGAGCCGACCAGGCCCAGGGACAGCGCCACGTTGCTGCCGATCGCCATCATGATCATCGACACGATCGGTGCGACCAGGACGATGGACAGGAAGAACGAGCGGCTGTAGGCGACCCCGCTGTGGGTCTTGCGATAGACGGTCGCCCAGAGGAAGGCGAGAGCGAACGCGAGGAGCAGGCCCTGGGTCGCCTGCATCCAGCTGATCTCGACTTTCCAGAGATCCCTCAAAGTGTCCATCGGCAATGGTTCCTTCGTGGAGTGCAAGGCCGGCGGCGGCCGGGGGGACCGTCGCTCGAGTGCCTCGCGAAAGCTCGTGTTTCAGGGTCCCGACAGGGAGTTCTGACCTGGGACTCGCGAAACGAGTTAGCTCCAGCAGGCTCGAGAGTCAACGCCGGGCCGCCCGAGCGCATGCAAAATCGTCCCGGAGAAGCGCGGCTCATCCTGGGAAAGGGAACTCTTTTCCTCGAGAGTGGTGGTCGCTGTTGGATCCTGAAGGCAGCCGCGCTCAGTAGATCCGCGTGGGCAGGATCGGACTCCATTTGAGCTCGCGGACCTTGAGATTCTCGATCACCAGTCGCGCGTAGACGGTCATCCCCTTCGTGCCCGGCGGCATGTAGTACTGCGGCGACAGCCACTCGCCGACCGAGTCGGTCCGCGCGAAGATCAGGACCATCGGGCTCAAGAGGTCCGTGAAGTCCGGCGTCAGCTTGAAGGAGGCGAAGACCAGGAATCGGCTCTTGGCGTACTCAGAGCCGCCGTCGACGCCGACGCTGACGTAGGCTGCTTCCTGACATTCGCCGAGCGGGTTGGTGTGGAATCGCACTGGCGACGATCCACCGTCGCGCGGATCATTCAAAGTGTCGATCGAAAGAGGCGGCTGCACGGTGTTCGCGATGCTCTCCCAGGGAACCAGCTTGAAGTTCTGGTTGCCGGTGTCGTTGTTGTCGTCCTGAGCGATGAACGTCCCCAGCGGGAAGCCCTTTCCCAGCGGGAAGTTGGTGACGTCGATGCCGTCCGTTCCGCCGACGCCGTCGATGCCGTTGCCGGCGATGATGGCGAACGAGGTCACGTAGGCCTGGCCGCCCGCACGGTGGTAGACCACGTAGTTGTCGGCCCCCTGGCTGGAGGCGATGAGATAGCCGCCGCCGTCGAGAGTCTGGTACAGGGCGAGGCCCTCGACGTCCGGCTGGAGATGGCCGCCGGTGCCGGTGCTGTCCACCTGGTAGCGGGCGTCGCCGTCCCCGGGCTCGGCGCCGTAACGCCAGATGCCGACGGCTTCCTCGCTGACGAAATACCAGCCGTAGTGATCGTCGGCCACACTGCCCTCGCAGGCCGTTCCCACGGTGAAGCTGCGCACCAGCTTGGCGTCCACCTTGCCTGCGCCGTCGTCGAACAACCACCACTGCTCGACGCTTCCGCCCTTGGAGTTGCCGAAGAAGTACAGTTCACCGGAAATCGGGCTGCGGTACAGGCAGCAGCCATACAAGGTGATCCCGGTCTTGAGCTGACGCGACGTCACGTTGTTCAAGGTGCGCGTGACCGGATCGACGGCGTAGACAACGATCGAGTCGTCGACGCGGTTGCTAGTGGCCACGAGAGCCACCTCTGTGCCTCCCAGCGGGAAGCCGTAGCGCAGATCGACGTTGTTGAAGTGTCCCTCGGCGACCTCCTGCACCAGGTTGCCCGAGAGGTCGTACGTCTCCAGTCCCCGCTTCTTGTCGGTGCCGATCACCAGGCTCTGGCTCGGATCGGTCGGATGGATCCAGACACAGATGTCGTCCGCGGCATCGCCCGTGGAGAACACTGCCTGCGTTTCCACGGTGGGGGAAACGTCGCCCGGATGGGAAGACGCGGTCGCCGCCAACCCAAGAACTGCCAGCACCGCCCAAAGACTTCGTGCGTCACTCCGCTTCATTTCGAACAACCTCCTGAAGTACACCGAACAACTGCCCCTCGCATCGCGCGAGGAGGAAAGATTCACGTTGAAGATCTGCCGGCCTGCGGCGGAACGGCAACTGTTCACAGTTGCTCGTTCGAAAGGAACTCCGGGCTCGTGCCAAGCGGGTCCGACCGGGATCGACGGGATCACCGTGGAAGAAACGATCAACGAACAGAACGCTCTTCTCAGTCATTCCTTGGAACGGTCCGCAGCTCAGGTCTCGCTGAATCCGGCACCCGTCCCCAACCTTATGTCTGCCAACAAGCTATCGCAGTTGGCCGGCGAATGGGAGTCCTGAGATTTTGCGGACGGGGGGGAAGTGCTCCAGCCTATGGGGTCACTGGCCGGCCACTTGACCCCCCCTCGGCTCGTCCCATCCCCCTCGGCTTCCCTGGGGAGCATTCGCAGACACGGTCTGTCCGGGCCCCCCCCGGGAAGATTGCCGATTCAGGGTGGGGCAGGATCGACCCCGTTGGCCATTACGGGGAACCCTTGCCGCCGGCCAGTTGCAGAACCAGGGCGTGAACGTCCCCCAGCACCCACAATTCGCAGATCCGGGACCCTTGGAAGGTGAACAGCGCCGCCCCGCTGTACGACACCCTCGACCCGGTCGGCGCGATGCCGAAGATCTCTCCCCGGTGGGTCCCGCGGTAGCGCAGTTGGGCGAACGACCGGGATCCTTCGCTGACGAGGTCGAGGATCTCGTTGTGAAAATCCGGGAACGCTGCCCGGATGAAATCCAGGTAGTCCGCGAATCCTTGGTGACCCGACTTCTCCTGGCCGAGCGAGCCGCGGAACCGCAGATTCTCGGTGAGCAGCTCCACGATCAGACTCTTGTCGAACTGGTTCCAGAGATCCTCGTAGTAGCGCCGGACCACGGCTGCATTGTCGCGAGACGCAGTGTCGCCTCGAGTCATGGTCTCAAAGCTCACTGCTGCACCGACTTCGTGCGCTCAAGTGCCGGAGGCCGCGGGTTGCTCATCGGGAGCAAGGCTCTTCTTCTCGCGGACCACCATCGTCCCACAGCCCTCGTTGGTGAAGATCTCGATCAGCAGGCTGTCGTGCTGATCGTGCGAGATCACGTGAACCTTGGGAACTCCACCCTCGACGGCGAGCGTGATCGCGGAAGCTTTCGGCAGCATTCCGCCGTCGAGCGAGCCGTTCCTGCGCAAGGACTCGAGGTCGATGAGGTCGACGATCGACAGGAGCTGCTCTTCTTGCCCGGATCGATCGAGGATTCCGGGCGCGCCGGTGAGGAACACCGTCTTGCGAGCCTTGAGCGCGACCGAAAGGTGCGCCGCCATCACGTCGGCGTTGAGGTTCAAGACCACGCCGTTCTGGTCGCAGCACAGGGGGCTCACCACCGGTACGTGACCGTTCGCGAGGAGCTCGAGGAGCAGAGCCGGGTGAACCTTTACGACGTCGCCGACCAGGCCGTAGTCCACCTCGGTTCCATCGATCGTCTGCGGCGGGCGGCGGCGGGCGTGGACCAGGCCGCTGTCCACTCCGGACACCCCGACGGCCGGGATCCCGAGCTTGCGACTCTGGGCGAGGATGCGGGTGTTGACCGAGCCGTTGAGCACCATCGTCGTGACGTCCAGGATGCGCTCGCTCGTCACCCTGCGTCCCTCGACCATCTGGGTTTCGATGCCGAGCTGCTCCGCGACCCGGGTCGTCTGCGGACCGCCGCCGTGAACCAGCACCAGGCGGATGGAAAGGTCGTGGAGGATGCCGATCTGCTCCATCAACGCCCGCGTTCGCTCGCAGCTCTCGAACACGGCGCCGCCCGCCTTGATGACGAAGATCTGATTTCGGTACAGACGCACGTAGGGCATCGCCCGGCGCAGAGCGGTCATCGGCGAGCCATCATGGGGAAGGATCATGCCGCTACCTTACAACGCCAGCAGCGCCGTGCGCAGCGCCTCGACGTGCGATTCTTCCAGGATCAAAGGTGGCATCAACCGGATGATCTCGGGATCGGCCGAGCCGCCCGCGAGGATCCCTCGATCGAGCAACTTGTTGAGGAATGGAATTGCGGGCCCGCTCATCCTGAGCCCCAGCAATAGACCACGACCCTGAATCGCGCGGACCGGCCCGACCAGGCAGCGGCTGCGGATCAGGTCGCTCGTCCGACGCACCCGCTCCAGAAAGCCGGGCTTCTTGAGCTCCTCGACGACGACGGCGATCAGGGCACATGCCATCGGCCCGCCTCCGAACGTGGTGCCGAGGCTCCCGATCTCGAGGCGCCGGCTCGTGTCCGTACTCATCAGCACGGCGCCGGCGGGAAAACCAGCCGCAAGTCCCTTGGCGGTGGTCAACAGATCCGGCACGACTTGAGCGGCCTCGATCGCGAAGTAGTGACCCGAGCGTCCCATGCCGCATTGCACCTCGTCCGCGATCAGGAAGATGCCGCGTGCCGAGGTCAGCTCGCGCGCTCGCCTCAGGTATGGAAGCGGGACCTCGGCGGCTCCCGCGACACCCTGGACCGGCTCGACGATCAGCGCGGCGACTTGCCCGGTCAGGGCGTTCTCCAGCGCCGCGATTTCACCCGGAGGCACGAACTCGACGTCGAAGGGAGTCCGCGGGAATCCATACCACTTCGCCTCCGCTCCGTGAGTGCACGCTGCCGACGCAGCGGTGCGGCCATGGAAGCTCCCGCTCAGGGCGACGACCTTGCTGCGGCCGGTCATGAGAAAGGCGACGCGCAGGGCGTTCTCGTTGGCCTCGGTCCCGGTGTTGACCAGGAACACCCTGTGGAGCCCGCGCGGAGCGATCCCGGCGAGCTTGCGCGCCGCGATCGCGCGGACCTCGAGGTCGACGGCGTTGGTCTGGAAGAACAGGCGCTCTGCCTGCTCGGCGAGGGTCTTAAGGATGCGCGGATGCCGGTAGCCGAGCAGGGCCACGGCGTGGCCTCCGTAAAAATCGATCAGCCAGCGGCCGTCTCGGGTGCGCACGCGCACGCCGTCGCCTTCGACGATCTCGACTCCAAGGCGACTGTAGACCTCGACCTCCCCGCCTTCGAAGGAACGATCCATCGCATTGAGCGCCTTTTGCGGATCCGGAGTCATTGCCAGCCGAGTCCCGGGAGCATCAGGCCCAGAGTCTCTTCGAAGCCGAGCATGCGGTTCATCCATTGCACGGCGCCGCCTGCGGCCCCCTTGGTGAGATTGTCGATCACCGAGATCACCACGGCTTCCCTGCCGCGCGCGGTCACAAAGATCTGACAGCGGTTGGTGCCGACGACGTTCTTGAGCGCGGGCGGCTCGTCGACGACGCTCACGAACCGGCTCCCCGAGTAGTGATCCTGGACGTCCGCCGCCAGCTCCGCGGGCGTGCTCGGTCGCTTGAGAGTCACATGCAGCGTCGCATGGATGCCGCGGGCGAACGGGCCCGAGTGCGGCACGAACAGGATCTGCGGATCGAAGTTTCCGGCCCGTGACAGCAGCATCTTCATCTCCGCTTCGTGTCGATGCGTGAGCGGCTGATAGGCGCAAAGATTGGAGTGGCGTTCGGGGTGATGAGTGGCGCTGCTCGGCTGGCGCCCGCTTCCCGAGCTGCCGGTGACCGCGGAGACGCGCACCACGGGCTCGCATAGGCCGCGGGCGAACAGCGCCGCCGCACCCAGGACCACCGCCGTCGTGAAGCAGCCCGGATGGGACACTGCGGCCGGGGTGTCCCTTGTGAGGTCGGGGAGGGCACACACGAACCGATCCTCGAACGGCCGGTCCGCGGTGGTTTGCATCGCGCGGGATGCCGGTGCGCTGCTCCGCCGGAAGTCGGCGGAAAGGTCGACCCAGGAGCACTTCCAGCGATGCTGCACCACCGCCTGGAACCAGGGTCCGCCTGCACGCGAGGTCTCTCCATGGGGCAGAGCCGAGAACACGGCGATCGGCCGTTGCTCCGCTGCGGCCGTTTGAGCGCGGTCGAGGGCACTGGTCGAGTCGCTGGTGAGCACGCCTGGAAAGGCTCCCTCGAGGTGAGGAAAGATTCTTTCGATCGGCGTCTCCGGCTGCGAGTGAGACACCGCCGCGATCAACCGGAGCCTCGGGTGGAAGCTCAAGAGGCGCAGCAGCTCGCCTGCGACGTAGCCACTGGCGCCCAGGACCACGGTCGGGATCCTCTCGACGTCATCCATGGAGACTGGCCTCGCGCGCCACCGGCGCCTGAAGATTCTTGAGCACCCGTTCGGCGAGCTCGGGTGCCGACACGCGCGCGTTGATCGCGGCCACGTTCATGCCGCGCTCGAGAAGGTCGGTTCCGGCGGCGTTGTCGGTGGCCGGTCCGGTCACGACATCCGGGCGCAGGCCATAGCGATTCTTCAAGAGCTCGAGCCCGCCCCATGCGCCGACCGGATCGTTGGCGGCGAGTACCACAGCCCGGAAGCAGCGGCGGATGGTTTCGTCCTCGAGAATGGCGTCGACGCCGTAGTCGCCCAGCAAGCCGTCGCCCAGCTCGAGGACGATCAGATCCGGCGAGCCTTTCGAGAGCTGGGTCAGCATCGAACGAGTGAGTCGCGCCGAGTTGTGCCGAGAGGTCGTCACCACGCCGAAGTCGGTGAAGATCAAGGTGCGCGAGGCGCCCGAGTCCTCCATCTCGTGGATGTCGCGGCGCAGGCTGACGCCGGTGCACTTGGCGGCCGAGACACGCAGGCCGCGGTGGACGAGCTCCTGGATCAGGCTGTTGCATGCGCGGGTCTTTCCGGAATTCATGCAGGTGCCGACGACGACCACGACCGGGGTGCTGCACACCAGGTCTTCGCTCAAGGGAAGTGCGTCGTGGCGGATGCTGGCGGGGACGCCGATGCGCTCGGCGAGGAACGGGAAGTGGAGGACCTGGCCGAGGACCTCGCACTCGAACGGCGCTCCGACGTTCTGGTTGTAGGAGTCGCACAGCCCGATCACTCCACCCAGGTTGAGCAGGTGAACAAGAGCACCTTGTTCCAGGGATTCCGGGATGTGGCCGGCGTAGCCGCACAGCGCTCGTCGATGACCCAGCGCTCCGCCGACGACGTCGCCCGGTTTGAGCTCGCAGAACCTGCCGGTCACGAGCTCGAGCTGGTTGTACGTCGACTTGCGGCTCAGCACGCGCACCGCGATCACGTCGCCCTCCTGGCAGGGGAACTCGCGGGAGACACGCACGTCCCGCTGGAGCTGGCAGTTGCGGGTGACGGACGCGATCTTGTCGATGACGATTCTTTTCATGCTCGGTCCTTTGAAGGCTGGACGGCCGGCTGAGCTCTGTTGGTCCTGGAAGGCCCGCAGGGATTCAGGAGGCGCATAATAATGCATATCACGGAATGTTTATTCATTCGTCTCCCCAGGAGCCAGCGTCACGGGAGGGTTCGAAGCGACGCGGCTTCGCCCGCCCGCTCTTGGCAGAGCCCCTACTAACGAGCATGAGGGGGGGGCCGCAGGTGCCGCGAAGCGGCACCTCAAAAAAAACCTAGCCCCGGTTCATGCATGAACAGTGAGTTCATCCCTTGTTCATCCCTGAACACACTGTTCATCCCTGAACACACTTTCGACCCGTCGGAGCCTCAGCAAGCTATCGCAAGCAGCCTTGAGGTAACGATTTGCGACCGACTTTCCATCGTGATCATGAATCATCCCGGCCAGGAGGTCATGAATCATGATGGCTCTCGAATCTTGAACACCGTCCAGAAGTTCAGAACGAGTGGATGATCGGTGATCAACGGGCGCGACGGATCGAATGGGTCGTAGGATGCGGAACAACGAGCTGCCATGAACCCCTACGCCAAATTCATCGCCGACCTCGCCAAGCTGGTCCGCCAGGCGCGGACTCTGCCGCTCGGCGGCCTGGCCCTTCTGCCGCGCCCGTCCGGCGAGCCGGGTGCACCGAAGGCTCTGATGTTCTCGCCCCATCCGGACGACGAGGTCATCGTCGGTGCTCTGCCGCTCAGGTTGCTGCGCGAGCTCCACTGGAACGTCTCGAGCGTCGCCGTCACGCTGGGCAGCAGCAAGACACGGCAGGCCGAGCGATTCGAGGAACTGCGCGCCTGCTGCGACTACATCGGCTTCGAGGTGATCAAGACCGGCGAAAACGGCCTCGAGGGAGTGAGCTCACAGGCGCGGGACGCGAATCCGGCCGCCTGGAGCCGGTCGGTCGCGCGCGTCGCGGAGATTCTGGCCGACCTGAAGCCGCGCGCGGTTTTCTTCCCTCACGACAACGACTGGAACAGCACGCACATCGGCACTCATCATCTGGTGACAGACGCGCTGCGGATGCTCGGCGGCGGTTTCTCGTGCGTGACCGTCGAGACCGAGTTCTGGGGCGCGATGGACCAGCCGAATCTGATGGTCGAATCGAGCGAGCAGGACGTCGCGGACCTCGTCAGCGCGCTTTCGTTCCACGCCGGCGAGGTGAGGCGCAACCCCTACCACGTCCTCCTGCCCGGCTGGCTGATGGACAACGTGCGCCGCGGCGCCGAGCGGGTCGCGGGGCAGGGGGAATCGGCGCCGGACTTCCTGTTCGGCACCCTCTACCGCCTGCGCCGCTGGACAGGAACGACCTTCGAGGCAGCGTGGCGCGGCGGCAAGATCCTCGGCCGCGCCGAGAGTCCGGGCGGATTGTTCGACTGATCGCTGCGCCGCGCAGTGGTGCGCGCGAATCGTTGAGGCGCAGGGCGCGGCCCTCGCTTCAGCGGACCGGCTCCAGCGTCAGAGTGCGCAAGTCGACGAGGTAGCGGTCGATGGGCCCCAAGGAGCGGAAGCTGAGGCGCTGCACGCCCGCAGGCAAGGTGACGGTGCCCAGGTCAATGACTCGATAGTCGTCCCAGGTTCCCGACGAGGTCACCGCGCCGCGGAGCTCTTGATCCGCCACCTTGAGCCACCAGTGGTTGCTTGTTGGACCCTCGGCACAGGCGTAGTCGAGCACTGCCCGGAAGCGGCCGCCGTGGTCGATCTTGAGCGACCAGCAGGCGCTGTCCTCGGGACTCGACCAGAAGCCGATGTTGCCGTAGCGCGACTCGAAGATCGCCGAAGGTCCGCGAATCTCGGCCGTGCTCGCAGCCAGCGTGAGATTCCCTTCGGGCGCCTGCTCGATCAGGACCGGTCGGTTGCCCTCGAAGACCTTGGGCGGCGCGCCGCTCTTCATCAGGAAGGCGATCAGATCCGCCATCGCGGCGGGAGGCAGCGATTGCTCCACCCCGATCGGCATCGGTGACACGCCCGAGCTCTTCATCTTCCGGATGTCGGAGCGCGCGATCACGTGCGCCGGCTGATCGGCCTCCTCGAGAGTGATGCTCGATTCGCTCTCCTGAGTGATCATGCCGCTGAACAGCTCGCCCGAGCCGGTGCTGACCAGGTACTGCAGATAGCGCGCCTCGATCGCGCGATTGGGGTCGAGGATGGCGACCAGGAATGTCTGTGGCGAGGGGTCGGCGACGACGCTCAAGTCAGGGCCGAGTGCCCGGCCGAGATTCCCCAGGCGATGGCACTTGGCGCAGTGCGCAGAGTAGAGCGCGGCGCCCTGGTCGGGATCGCCCGACTTGAGAGCCGCGTCGCGATACTGGTCGAGGACACCGGCGCGATCGCTGCTCGCGGCGGTGAGGAGACTCGAGGCCCGACGGTGAATCTGCTCTTCCGTGTGGAACAAGAGCGCGTTCTTGTGCTCGAGGTCGAGAGTGGTCGCGATCTCAGGATCCTTCTCGATCGCCGTCAGCAGGGATTCCGTCGCACTTTTGCTGCGCAGCATCTCCTGGATGGCGGCGCGCCGGACCGCGGGGCTCAGGGTCTTCCACAACTCGAATATCGGCCGGCAGCCTTCACCCTCGTCGAGGTCGCACAACCGCTCCACGGTCTCAATCTGCAAGTCGGCCGGCGTGCGCGGCGCGAGGAGCGTTGCCAGACTCAAGATCAGTGGTCCACGGGGCTGTTCCACCCAGCGGGCGAGGGCGAGGGCGTCCTTCCGCGTTGCAACCGCAAGCGATTCATCGAAAGCGGCAGAGAAGCCGAGGTCGAGAAAGGCGCAGAGTCGCTTGCGGGAAGCGGTCGAAAGAGCCAGACGATCAGCGACCGCATCGAGATCGCCGGCGTCCATCGCGAGCAGCATCTCGGCGACCAGCATCAGCGCGACCGGCGAGACCGGCCGATCGTTGCCCGTCGAGGCAGAAGTCGACGAGGCTGCAGGGATGCCGGGGGCATTGATCCAGCCATCGAGAATCTGCTCCGCGCCGCTGGGCTGCCCGGTCCACAGGCGGAGCAGGGGCCGCACCCGCCGGCGCAGGTGCTCAGGGTCGGACGAGATGCTCAATGAGCTTTCCATTCCAGCGACGAGCCTGTGCACATGTCGCGGCGCCGAGCTCATGATCGCGGCGAGAAAACGCTCGTCGTCCGCCCATCGCCAAAGGAGGCGATGCAGAGCCTGTGTGGCGATTCGATCACCGCATTCGCCGAGGCTGTATGCAACCTGGAGCTGAACCTTGGGATGCGGATCGTCGGCAAGGAAGGCGACGCGCTCCACCAGCTCCTGATCCTGTTCCAGGAACGGTTCGCAAAGACGCACGGCATGGCGGCGCACGGCCGGGTGCTCGTCCCCCAGGGAAGCGAGCAGCACAGCGCGGAGCGTGCCCGGATCCTTGGTAGCGAGCAACGAGAGCGTCGCGAGCGACTGCAAGCGCACCGTCCAGCGCTCGCTCGCGCCCGCGAGCTTCTTCAAGACCGGGATGGCCGCGGAGTCGCCGCTCTCCATCAGCAGCCGCTGGACGGTGTCGCGCTGCCAGCCGCTCGCACTGTCCATTCGCGCGGCCAGCGACTCGCCGCTCAGGCGGCGAAGGTTGGGAATGGTGCGCGGCGGTGCGCCCATGGGAAGAACTCGAAAGATCCGGCCGCGGTCGCAACCCTCGCGCAGGAACAGCGTCTTCTCGGCCTCGTCGTCGATCCACTCGGGATGCTCGATCACCAGACGGTACATGTCCGCGATCCACAGCGCCCCGTCCGGCAGGAAGCGCAGCGAGGTCGGGCGGAACCAGGGGTCGGTCGAAGCGAGGAACTCTGAAAAGCGCTCGTCGCCGGCGCGGGAGGCCCGGTACGAGATCCCGTCCTCGACGACCTGCAGACGGTGGACGGCGTTGTGCACCGGCTCGCTCAAGAAGAAACTGTTCTCGAATCCGGGACCCAGGACCTCGTCGCGGTGCGCGATCAGGCTGCATGCCGACGTGAATGTGCCCGGCTCGCCTTCGGGCGGCGCTCGATAGCCCTCCCAGTGGCTCATCACCCGGCTCAAAGCGTGGATCGACCGCTCCCCGGTCAGCTCGCGCGTGGCCTCCGGAATCAACAGCAAAGGGTTGCGCCGCAGGTAGTGGTCCTCCAGCACGAAGTGCCAGCCGGGCACCGCGTTGTTGCAGCCGAACCAGTCGCCGGAATCGTTGCGGCAGCGGCCGAACTGGGTCATGCCGAAGATCGCCTCGATTCCTCCCCTCAACGGCTCGATGCACAGGTCGCGGCCCTGGATTTCCACTTCGTCCCCGGACCGATGCGACCTGACTTTGCCGCCGCTGTCGCCGTTGGCGAGGTACAGCCAGCCATCGAGGCCGAGGGCGAAACCGTTGACGCGGTGCTGGGTGTTGCCCTCGGTGAAACCGCTGTACCAGGCTTCGCGGATCTCGGCCTTGGAGTCGCCGTCGCGATCGGCGAGAAACAGGAGCTCGGGCGCCGCCGTGACCAGCACGCCGTCCTTCCATGGATGGATCGAGGTGGGAAACGGCAATCCTTCGGCGAACAGATCGGATCGATCGAAGCGGCCGTCGCCGTCGGTGTCGAGCAGGTGGCGAATCCGTCCCCCGGCTTTCCCCTGGTCGTCGAGGCCCAACGGATAGTCCGCCATCTCGACGACCCACAACGAGCCGTCGGCGTCGAGCTCGAACGCGATCGGGTCCATGACGAGCGGCTCGCACGCCATCAGCTCCACCCGGAAACCTGGCCTTGCTTCGAACGAGTGCAGCGCCTGGAACGGGTCGCGAGGCGGAACCGACGGCTCGCCCGCGACCAAGGATCGAAAGCTGCGCCGCGCAAGGTGCCGCGGCAGGTTCTGACCGGTCTGCTCGTTCTGCACGAACAGGTCGTGAGCGCCGAACCAGGCGCCGTTGCTCGAGCCGTCGGCGCGCACGAACGCTGGAATGCTCGCCGCGTCGCCGGTCAGAACGGTCGCCGGCGAATGATCTCCCGAGAGCGCGACCCTGGACCAGGGTGTGTCGGTCGTGTCGGCTCGCCAGTCGGCTGAAGAGAACAGATGCAGGGCGAAGCTCTTCACATCCGAGCGCACGAGGTCGAGGTCGCCGTCGTGGTCGACGTCGACGAAGCGAACGCCGCCGTCACGCCCTTGCTCGTCGACGAGCCTGAACCCCGCGGGCAGGGCGCCTCTTCGCTGACGAAAGCAGCCTTTTTCTTTCTCAAAGGTGAAGATCGCGTTGTGATCGTGGTTGCTGACGATCAGCTCGCACCGGCCGTCATGGTCCAGGTCCTTCAGGCGTGCTCCCTGGTCGAGGCCGTCCCGGCTGGTGAAGAGAGCGCCCTCCTGCGAGCTCGTCCGTCCGCCCGTGCTTGAATCCGCGGCAGTATCGCTGGACGTCGGATCGCCTTCCGATCCCGGACCGCGAGCCCTGAAGGTCAGCTCCCTTCTCAGCCACTGCTGGTCCTCGAACGTGAAGATGCCGGAGACTTCTTCGGTGTGCACCACCACGCTCGCATGGCCCGAATCGTCGAGGATTCCGAAACGGACTCCGCCGTCACCGACAGTGGCGTCCTGGCTGCGCCTTGCGATCGGGGCGGGGAACTGAGTCTCGGTAAAGACTTGCCGTTCCGGGTCGAAGACGCGCGTGCGGCAGATGGAGTCGTTGGCGACGACGACGTCCATCAAACCGTCGGCGTCGACATCGACGAGGCGCACTCCTTCGTCGCCGCCGTCGATGGCGCGCAGAGGCTGGCCGGCGAACAGATTCTTCTCGATCCGCTCCTTCACGTCGCGGAACGAAAGAAAGCGCACGCGCGAGCCGTAACGGCGCAGGGCGTAGTCGACCAGCTCCGCGACGTGGATGCTCTGCATCCAGCCGTAAGGGTGGAACACCAGCGTGAACACGCCCTTCTTCGCGACCACGCCGTCGAGTGCGCGCTGCATGTCCTTAAGGATCTGCGCGTGTCCAGCGCCGTGCACGCGCTGTGCCTGCCAGTCGCTGGGCACGATGCACGGCAGCTCGAGGCAGGTGCCGCCGATCAAGTACGGGTAGGGATAGTCGTACACCAGGGTCTCGAGGCCGACCTCCTTCGATACGTACTTGTCGAAGCGCTGCACTCCGTTGCCGTCGAGGACGATGTCTCGCGCGAGCTCCGGGTCGGAGGGCGTCAGAGCCACGAACACCGACGAATCGATCGTCAGGAAATGACCCTCCGGAGTGGTCCTGGCGAAGATCTCGGCGAAGAACCGCGGGCTGGTCGAGTTCATCGAGTCGCAGCACGGCATGCGGAACGCGACCGGAACATTGCCCGCGACCCGGTGGAGCAGGTCGACGCAGCCGTCGAAGGTCGCCTTGGCGCGCTCGAAGTGGTTCTGCGTGAGACACGGGCACGGATGGGTCAGCGTGTGGATCTCGAGGCTGATCCCGTCCTTCAGCCACTGCTGCAGCAGCGCGGACTGTGTGTCGACGGAATTGACCAGGATGCTGAGAGGCGTGCGACCGAATTCCGCCATGAGACGCTTCCGTGCCGGCTCGAGGAACGCCTCGTAGGGTCCGGTCTCGCGCAGGTCGTCGATCGACAGCACGATCGCCGCGTCGACTCCGTCCTCGCCGATCCACTGTGGAGTGATCAGCCGCGGACTGTCGCGTCCGGGCCAGAACGGGTTCCACGGATCGTCGAGGTAGGCAAGGCGGTTTCCACGGTCCGGAGGCGCGGCCACTCCCGGGCCCAGGACGAACGAATCACCTTGCTGGCCGAGCCACAGGCACAGCGTCCAGCCGATGGTCATCAACATGGGCGATCGCCTCGTTCCGGAGACTCTCCAAATCTCGCCTCAGTCGAAGATGGCATTGCTCCGGACATGAAGCAAGCCGGGGTCGAAGCTGAGGTTGATCTGATGGGCATGTCCATACCTCCACCCCATGGTCAACTCCCGCGAATCGCTACCTGATGCTGTGCCATCAAGCCTTGGCCGGAGCCGCCTCGACGGGACCGCCGCCGCTCAAGTCTGGCCTCGAGACCCCTCAAGTGGAGGGGGAGTTCCCCGCTCTCAAAGCCGAAGGCTCGATTCCTCCGCCCTCCAGAAAAACAGGATGGAGGACATCTTCGCAGTACTCGATCGGCGAGATGCGGTGCATCTCCAGGAATCGGTCCGGGACTCGGCTGGCGATCGACCAGTGGTGGCCGTCGACTTCTTCGATTGCGCGCACCGTGAGATTCAAGCTCTGCGACCGGACCGGCCACGCCTTTGCCGTCGAGGTGACCGGCGAGCCGGCAACTTCGACAACCTCCTCTTCAAGAAGGGTGTAACGCCTTGCGGAGCCGTTGGGGGGTGGACGGTCCTGTGGCGCCGTTGGAATCGACTGGCTATTGTTCGGGTAACTCCGGAAGGGAGGGTGTGTTTTGGGTTCTAGCATCTTTCGAGGAGGAGCAGCCATGACGCCTATATCAGAAGGTCAGAAGGTCAGAAGGTCAGAATAACCATACACTTTCAGTCATCGTGGCATCGACTGTCACTTTGGTTGCTGGTGTTGCAAAGGCGCAGATTCAACCGCCTCCGGTCGTGCCCATCCGGGAAGACTCAATCCCATGTGTCGGCTCGCGTGCGGAGATCTTCGAAGTGCACAACATCGGCGACATCGGCAGCTTCGTGGGTGGAGTTCCGACTCACAGCCAGGACGGTGCGGACGAGTATCTCCTGGTGATTGATCCCGAAGATCCCTCGATCGCCAACATCCTTTCGGTCTACGACGGGTTCACGGGAGGCCGGCTCTGGGACCTTCCGTTGCCAGCCGGGTACGAAGGAAGACTCGCGACCGGGTACGACGTCGCAGGTTCCGGCAAAAACATCGTCGGCACGACGGCGAGCAGCACCGGACCGACGGATTCGTATCCCGACTTTGCCGTCGGAGTTCAGTACAAGAACTCCCCCATCGGAACCGTCGTCGTCTACGACGGCGCCACCGCGGAGCTGGGCCCGGTGCGCATCGCCGAAGGTTTCAACCTCGTCGGCGTGAAGACGAGCGGTCAATTCGGCCTTTCGCTGGAGGTTGTTGGTGACCTGGAATTGGACCCGTTCGTTCATCCCTTCGACCACTACTCCGAAATCCTCGTGGGCGATCCCGGCTACGACGATGACCCACTGGTTGCAGGTTTCGGCGCAGTGCACGTCCTCGACCTGAATCCGTTTCACTGGCCTGCGGGCGAGAAGAACTTCGTCGTGAAGACATTCAAGTCCCCGATCCAGCACGACCGGCTGGATGGGTTCATGAACTCGGTGTTCTTCAACTTTACGGCGGACCTCGGAACGCTCGGGGACCCTTTCGCCTACGACGCGACGACCGGGATCGGCCGGCTCGGGCATGAGGCCAACATGCACTGGCCGGAATTTGTGGCTTCCGATTACACATGGTCTGAGGGGGGCACTTCGGGAGAAGACAACGGCATGTGGTGCTGGATGACTCTGCATCCCCTGAAGCAGGATCCGCTCGTCATCCTCAACGACGCCAACCCCACTCGCAAGTTCATCCGCCGCGGCGGCGACGTCCAAAGAATGGGGGTGGTCGTCAGTCCGACGACGGACAGCGACGCGGATGACCTCACCGATCCCGATTATCGTGCCTATGGGCACCTCGTGGTCGCCCCCACCACGCCTGCAGACGACACGAATTTCGCCGGGGTGATCCTCAACAAGCCGGACGACGAGAACCGGAACTGGTACGAGTACAGCCTGCCCGCGCTGCTCATGAACTACTTCTATTCGATTTTCGGTTCCCAGCGGTTTCAGGCCCAGGCCGCCTGCGGGATCGGCGACATCAACCTCGACGACTACGACGACTTCGTGTACCTGCCACTCTCCAATCCCGATCCGGACGCCAAGCACGAGATCGTGGTGGTGTCGGGAGCCGATCCTCTCAACGGGCCGAATTCCATCCTCTACCGTGCCACCTTGTGGAATGGCTACAAGATGCGCGGCTGCTGCGACGAGCTCGTCCCCAACTTCTGCACCTCGGAGCACCAGCGAACGGCCGCCGTCGGTCGTCTGGGAGACGTCGACCTCGACGGAGTCTGCGACTTTGCGGTCGCGACCGGGATCGACATCGACGATGTCAACGACGGTTGCTTCGGCTTCCAGCAAAAGCACTCGGACGTGAGCCTGGTGCTGGTGTTCGGCAGCGGCGTGACTGCCTCGCCGACCACACCGCCAACGCCTCCGGGCAAGCCCAAGATCCGCGGCAATGTGGTGGCTCAGGCGCATCAACAGACGGCCGCCCTGTATGACGCCACAAGGATCGTGATCCGGGTCGAGAACGGCATCGCCGGTCAGTCGGTCGATCTCTACGAGTCGACCACCCTCCTGCCCCCAGGCCCGCCACAGGCGATCCCGATGTGCGACGGGTTCCTACGGGTCGACGACCCTGCGCCCGACCGCAAGACCTTCAACGTCGACAAAGTCGCGACCTACATCTACTGGCGCAACTTCTCCCAGACCCCGATCGGCGGCCGGCTCTACTTCCAGGCGGTCGCCAATCCCGGGTCGCCCGGCTGCAAGCTCAGCGGCATCCACACGGTCACCTTTGTCGACTCGTCCAATCCCTATCAGCTCCTGCGCAACTGAAGTCGCGGAGAGGAGTCTTCCATGATTCTCGATCGAGTGATTCTCTGGAGTCTGATCCCGGCAGGCGGCCTGGCTGCGGCGGCTCCGAAGGTGTGCGCGCTCCAGGAAAGAGAGGAACGGCAGTTCGAGCGCACGGTCGGTCCAGAGCCGCCGTTCGAGTGGACGGGGCCCGCTCCGGATCGCAACCTGCGCAACTGGTACCCACTGCTCGCCGTCACAGTCCATGTGGGCGACGTGAACGGCGACGGTTTTCTCGACTTCGTTCTTCCAGCGAGCGGTGAGGACCTCCCGCCCAAGTACTTCAACGAGGGGGCGGTGTGGGTGATCGACGGGGCCACCCGAGAGGTGATCGCCCATCTCACTCTGGGCGACGACAGGTACGACGTGTTCTACCTCGGGCACGGAACCGCGTGCGGGGACATCGACGGCGACGGCTTCGCCGAGGTGGCGGCCGCATACCTCGACTACTTTCTCGGCCAGTACCGGATGCACGTCTGGTACGGGCCCGACCTTGTCCGGCAGTACGACCGGGTGATCGGCACGATGAACTTCAACTACTTCAGGATCGGCGACTTCGACCAGGACGGGATCAACGACGTGCTGCAGCTCACGTCACTGGTGCCTGGTGTGCGGATCTACAAAGGACCCAACCTTGACGAGAGCCAGGACATCCGGCTCAACGACCCCTCCGGCCTGGCCGATGCCAATTTCCGGATGGGCGATTTCGACGGCGACGGCAGCAACGATTTCGCCATCGGCGTGCCGGGACGCAGCACCGAGGACGTGGTCGCGGAAGGAGGCGTCTGGATCCTGTTCGGACCGGACTACACCCGGCAGAAGCTGATCCGCGACAACACTCCCGTGGGAGCGGGCCTGTTCGGCCAGCAACTCGCGGTCGGAGATGTCAACCGGGATGGCTTCGACGACCTGTGCGTGGCACCGGCGGTCGACCGATGTGGATATGAATACTGCGGGGAGATCCAACTGTTCTTCGGCCCGGAGCTGAAAGGCAGGGAGCGCGTCGTATTTCGGTCACCGGATTTGGAGCACTGGCCGCGAATTGGGAACGCAATCGAGATGGGCGATGTCGACGGCGACGGCTGGCTCGACATCGTCGAGTCCCACGCATTCAGAGACGATCAACACGATTGCCTGCGCGCAGGTGTAGGCGTGATCCATGGTCCAGACTTCCGCTGGTGGGAATTCCTAGTGCCCGAGACCAACGACTGTTGGAGAAGCGCCGGCTTCACGAATCTAGTCGTTGTCGACGTCGACCGCGACGGTCGAGGCGAAGTACTGGGAGGCTCGCCGTTCTGGCAGACCGAGCGGGATCCGTATGCAGCCTACGGAAGGTGCCAGTTGCTCGACTTCTCCTCCCGCGACGACTGGTTCAGCACCGGATGGCCGTATCCCCCGTCCGGGGGGATCGAGGCCAGCATCGAGGTCAACGAGTCGGAACCGGAGAGCTGTACCCTCCTCGTTCACTCACCGCGTTCCGAGATCGCCGGATTCCTGATCGCTTCCTTCGGGCTCAATCCAACGTGCCTGGCGGGCGATCGATTCCCCGGCGGCGACCCGACGCTCGTCCCGGCTTTGTTTCTCCGTTGGCCCGGCTCGGGGGTGCTGCTCCCGTTCTCAGTGAAGGGTTCGGAGGCGGGCTCGACGCTGAGCATTCCTTTCCGGAGACGGCTGGAGGGCGCTCTGCAGCAGGCAGGACTGGAGACTCTTTATCTCCAGGCGATCTCGTTCGACTCTGGACTCGAGCACAGCAGTGCCTTGGGAGTGAATCTCCTGACGGACTGAAGCACGAGCCTTGTGCATCAGCCCGCCGTCAGCAGGGCGTCACGCCCTTCTTGAGGAGAAGGTTGCCGTACTTGCGGGTCTCGCCGGTCATCAGGACTGCGAAGGCGTTTCGAGCACGATCGTAGAACTTGAAGCGGTCGATGCGCGCAACCGGCGGTGTCTTTGGCCAGTAGTGGTCGATGACCCGCCGGTACTCGATCTCGACCCCGGGGTCGAGGCGATCGCCTTCGACCGCCGCCATCATCACCACCGGAGCGTCGACGTACTGGTCGAGCGCGAACAGGGGCAGGATCGAGTGCAGGAGGTCGGGGATCTTGAGGCCGTCCGCACGGAGGACACGACGGTTGATGGACTCGCCCGGAAAATGGGCATCGGCGAGCACGATCTCGTCGCCATGTCCCATCCGGTACAGGGTCGCGAGAAGCTCGGGGCTGAGGAGTGGGGACAGTCCGATCAACATGACTCCGCTCCGCATCGTTGCCTGAAGGATGCCGGCCTGTTCCGGCGGCTCAGACCTTACCTTTGCAGGCATCCCCGGAACACTGGAAGGGGAGAGCGCTCGACGGCCGATCCGCCGGTGGCTCCCGTCGGAATCGGTCGTGGGTCCTCGCGGGAACCTGCTGGTGCAACACCCCGAAAGTTCCGATACAGGGTGGCTCAGATTCTGGCCAGGTTCGTTCGCGACGATTGAGCGAAACCGGACGCGTAGCCCTGCCTACGCAGAGGATTTCGCGACTCTGGAGCGGGCGAAAATGGCCGGAAGATGGGCCGCCTATGGGTCGGAATTTTCGGGGTGTTGCACTAGGTCTCATCCTCGCGACGAGCTTCACGCATAATTCGGGGCGCTCCCCCTCGAGAGTCCGCCTCCTTGACTCGGCGGACCCCAGAGGACGCCGGCGGATCAGGGCCCGCCGCACCTCCAAAGGATCGACGCAGATGAGTGTCGAGAATCGCTGGGATGACCGTGAATGCGCGGGGTTCTCGGAGGAGCGCCTGCTCCTCTACCGCTCCAACCTTTTGGGTTCGGACCTGAGCATCACCAACTTCGCGGGCGGCAACACCTCCGCCAAGATCGCGGCGGCGGATCCGCTGTCCGGAGAGAGTGTCGAGGTGCTGTGGGTCAAGGGGTCGGGCGGGGACCTTTTCAGCATGAAGCTCGACGGATTCGCGACGCTGTACCAGGACAGAGTCCTCGCCCTCGAACGGCGGTACCGAGGCAAGGCTCACGAGGACGAGATGGTGGGGCTGTATTCCCACTGCACGTTCAATCTCAATCCGCGGGCGACCAGCATCGACACGCCGCTGCACGCCTTCGTCCCGTTCAAGCACATCGATCATCTGCATCCCGACTCGGTGATCGCCATCGCCGCCTCCAAGGACGGCGAGCGCCTGACTCGGGAGATCTTCCAGGGACGCATCGGCTGGCTGCCGTGGCAGCGGCCTGGCTTCGACCTCGGGCTCAGGATCCGCGAACTGGTGCGCGCGAACCAAAGGCTGATCGGCGTCGTCCTCGGAGGTCACGGCCTGATGACCTGGGCGAGCACCTCCAAGGGCTGCTACGAGGCGAGCCTCGAGGTCATCAACCTCGCCGCCGCGGCCCTCGCCGGGAAGGCGCAGCTCAAACCCTTCGGCGCGCCCGCCGTGACGCCTCTTGCGAACGAGAGGCGCCGGGAATTCGTCGCGCGGCTGGTGCCGCTGCTGCGAGGCAAGCTCAGCCGCGAGCAGCGCAAGGTCGCTCACTTCGACGACTCGCAGGACATTCTCGAGCTCGTTTGCAGCGAGCGTGCCGCGGATCTCGCCGCGCTCGGAACCTCCTGCCCGGACCACTTCCTGCGAACCAAGATCAAGCCGCTGCTCCTCGACTTCGATCCGGCCAGGGAGACCGAGGGCGACGTGGGTGCGCGCCTTGACCCATCGCTCGAGGCCTATCGCCGCGACTACGCGGCCTACTACGAGCGCTGCAAGGAGAACAACTCGCCGCCGTTGCGCGACCCCTACCCCGTCGTGATCCTGATCCCCGGCGTCGGCATGCTGACCTTCGCGAAGGACAAGCCGATCGCACGCCAGGCTGCGGAGTTCTACGTCAACGCGGTGCACGTGATGCGGGGCGCGATGACCCTCAGCACCTACGTCGGCCTTCCCGAGAAAGAGGCCTTCGGCATCGAGTACTGGCAGCTCGAGGAGGCCAAGCTCAGGCGCCTGCCGCCGGAGAAGTCGCTGTCCCGGAAGGTGGCCTTCATCACCGGCGCGGCGGGCGGCATCGGCAGCGCGTGCGCGGCGCGAATGCTCGAGGAGGGCGCGTGCGTGGTCCTGAGCGACGTCGACTCGAACGTCCTCCAGGCGGTCGAGCAGGACCTCAAGAAGACCTTCGGCGCGGACCCGGTGCGCAGCGCCGTGTGCGACGTGACCAGCGAGGCGTCCGTGCAAAAGGCGGTTCAACAGGCGGTGATCGAATACGGCGGCCTCGACGTGCTGGTGTGCTGCGCGGGGCTCGCCTCGGCGAGCTCGATCGAGGAGACGACGCTCGAGCTTTGGAACCGGAACCTCGGGGTGCTCGCGACCGGCTACTTCCTGGTGGCGCGCGAGGCCTACAAGGTGATGAAGGCTCAAGGCCTCGGCGGCTCGATCGTGTTTGTCGCCAGCAAGAACGCCCTCGCCGCGTCACCGCAGGCCTCCGCGTACTGCACCTCGAAGGCCGCGGAGCTGCACCTTTCGCGCTGCTTTGCCCTCGAAGGGGCGGAGGGCGGCATCCGTTGCAACGTCGTCAACCCCGACGCGGTGCTGAAGGGCTCGCGCATCTGGGCGGGCGAGTGGCGCAAGGAGCGGGCCCAGGCCTACGGCGTCGGCGAGCAGGACCTCGAGGAGTACTACAGGAACCGCAGCCTCTTGAAGCGCAGCGTCTACCCCGAGGACATCGCCGAGGCGGTGTACTTCTTCGCTTCCGAGCGGTCGGCGAAATCGACCGGGAACATCCTCAACGTCGACGCCGGCAACGCCACCGCGTTCCCGCGCTGAGCCTCGAAGACAAGGAAACCGTGCCGCCGCCCGCTTCCGTTCAACTGTTCTGCACCTGCCTGGTCAACGAGCTGTTCCCACAGGTCGGGGTCGCGGCCGTGGAAATCCTCGAGAGCCTGGGGATCCGGGTCGGATTCCCTCGCGACCAGACCTGCTGCGGCCAGCCGCTCTACAACTCGGGCTTCTGGGAAGAGGCGCGAAGAGTCGCGCGCCACAACCTCGATCTGTTGTCGCGCACCCAGGGTCCGATCATCGTCCCCTCGGGCTCGTGCGCCGACATGATGGTGCACCAGTGTCCCGAGCTGTTCCAGGGCGACGAGAAGTGGCGCAGCGTCGCCGAGGAGGTCGCCGGCCGCTGCCATGAGCTGTCGCAGTTCCTGGTCGACGTGCTGCACTGGTCGCCGGCGACCGCGGCCTCTGCCCGGCAACCCGGGCGCAGGAGGAAGGTGGCCTATCACCCTTCCTGCCATCTGCTACGCGGGCTCGGAGTCAAGACCCAGCCGCTCGATCTGTTGAAGGCCGTTGTCGGGGTCGAGCTGGCTGCGGTCGACAGGTCAGAAGAGTGCTGCGGGTTCGGCGGAATGTTCTCCGTGAAGCAGCCTTCGATCTCGGGCGCGATGCTCGACCAGAAGTGCACCGCGCTCGAGAACAGCGGCGCGGACACTCTGGTGAGCTGCGACATGGGCTGCCTGCTGCATCTTCAAGGGGGGCTCCGGCGGCGCGGTTCAAAGATCCAGGTCTGCCATCTGGCCCAGCTCCTGAACGGCGACACCGGGAGCGGCAAACAGCCATGAGCTACGCCCAGTACCGATCGCTTCCGTTCGCGCAGAGGGTGGAGACGGCCCTGGTCGACGACCACCTGCACGTGGCCATCGAGCGGGCGACGTCGAAGCTGCGGTCGGGTCGAGGCGCGGCGTTCGCGAACCTCGAGCACGCGGAGGCCGTGCGCGACGCGGCGCGCGCCGCCAAGCTCCGCGCGCTCGCGCGGCTGGACGAGAATCTCCTGCGGTTCGAGGAAAGCCTGCATCAGAACGGCGTACAGGTGCACTGGGCCCTCGACGCCGAGCAGTGCAAGAAGATCGTCCTCGACATCGCGCGCCGCCACCAGGTGAAGAGCGTCGTCAAGGGCAAGTCGATGGTGACCGAGGAGATCCACTTGAACGACGCCTTGATCGCGGAAGGGATCGAGGTGCTCGAGACCGACCTCGGCGAGTACATCGTGCAGCTCGCTCAGGACCGGCCCTCGCACATCATCATGCCGATCATCCACATGACGCGGGAGGACGTCGGAGAGCTGTTCCAGAAGAAGCTGTCGATCCCGTACACCAGCGAGCCCAAGGAACTGTGCGCGGTCGCGCGCGAGAAGCTGCGCAGGAACTTCGTCCGCGCCGACATGGGGATCAGCGGCGGCAACTTCGGCGTGGTCGAGACGGGGACGATCTGCCTGGTCAGCAACGAGGGCAATATCCGCATGTGCACCACGCTGCCGCGGGTGCACGTCGCCATCCTCGGGATCGAGAAGCTGGTGCCCACGCTCGCCGACCTCGATCCCTTCATCAAGGTGCTGGCGCGCTCGGGGACCGGGCAGAAGATCACCGTGTACACCTCGCTGATCCAGGGGCCGAGAAAGTCCAAGGACGAGGACGGTCCCGACGAGGTGCACGTCGTCCTGATCGACAACGGCCGCACCTCGACGCTGATGGGGGAGACGGCGGAGATGCTCGCCTGCATCCGCTGTGGCGCGTGTCTCAATGCCTGCCCGGTGTACCAGCAGATCGGCGGCCATGCCTACGGCGACATCTATCCAGGTCCGATGGGGAGCGTTCTGACGCCGACGCTGCGCGGCCTTGCCCCTTGGCAGGAGCTGCCACAGGCGAGCAGCCTCTGCGGGGCCTGCCGCGACGTCTGCCCCGTGCGCATCGATATCCCGCGGATGCTGCTCCATCTGCGCGAGCGCTCGCACCTGGACAAGAGGAGCAATCCCCTGTGGGTGCGCCTCGCGATGAAGGCGTTCGCGGCGCTCGCGACCCGGCCGCGTCTGTTCGAGGGGGCGGCGCGCGCCGCCGCTCTGTGGCTGAGGCTGCAGTCGAAGGATGGATTCGTCACTCGAGGCTTGGGGCAGGTTCGTCGCTGGACCCGACATCGGGATCTTCCGGTGCCGGCGTCGCAGACCTTCAAGAAGTGGTGGCAGGAGCATCGCGAGGGCCGGCGATGACCACGGCGCGCGACACGATCCTCAACAGAGTCAAGGCGGCGCTGACGACCGCACGCTTTCCCGAGGTCCGCGACGTCAAAGTGCCTCCGTTCGCGCTCGAGCATGCGACTGCCACCGAGTGCGTGGAACGCTTTCTCTCGGAGCTGTCCCTTCTCGGAGTCACCGTGCACCAGGAGAGCACTGGCGCGGAGGTCTGCACGCGAGTCGAGTCGCTGATCCATGGCCAGCGCGTGCTGTCGTGGCAGCCGGCGTCGTTGCCCTACGACCTTTTACATGTGCTGATGGGGCAGGAGGTGATGACGCCGGGCGCCACCAAGGAGGAGAAGGCGACGGCGGCGATCGGGCTCACCGGCGTCGACGCGGCGATCGCGGAGACCGGCTCCTTGTGCCTTCTCTCCAGCGGCGCTCATGCGCGCAGCGCCTCGCTCCTGCCTGCGGTGCACGTCGCCGTCGTGCGCGAGGACCAGATCGTCGCGACGATGGGGATGTTCTTCGAGCGCTTCGCGCCGAGGATTCGGGAGTCCTCGTGCCTCAACATCGTCACCGGGCCGAGCCGCACCGCGGACATCGAGCTGACGCTGACGCTGGGAGTGCACGGTCCGGGGAAGCTGATCGTCGTGCTCGGGCCCGCGGAGTGAGAGCGTGAGCATTCATTGGCCCGCTGCAGAGGCGTCCAAGGCGCCGCAGGCGCCCCGGCGCCCATCAGGCGCCGAGGAGGGGGAGGCCGCGTGCCGCGGAGCAGGCCGCGCCTCGCGCGGCCGGTGTGGGGGAGGGTCCGCCTCCCCCACGAGCAAGGAAACTCAGAGCCTGAGCGATTCTTGCTCAGGCTCTGAGAGCTTCCCCCGTCATTCCCGCGAAAGAGGGAATCCAGCTTCCAGGCAGGACTCTCGCATCAGTCCGACTCAGGCTTCCATGGGCAGCAGCCCCTCGACGGCCGCCACGTTGACGAACAGCACCTTCATCTGCCGCCCCCGGAGGACGGAGTACCTTTCGCCGGCATGCTCCTTACGCGCATCACCTCGCAGACCTGGATGTGGTACTCGGAGAACAGCTCCTCGCGGCCGAGCCTCTTGGCGAGGACGTGCTCGGGGTTACGGCTCCACTCGTCGACGTCCGCCATCGTCTCGAACTCGGCGATGGTCACGAATTCGCCGTCCTCCGCCGCGAAGTCCTTGTAGGACCGGAACCCCGGCATGCCGGAAACGATCTCGTACAGGCGCGTGCCGAGGGCCGTGATCTCCTCCTCCATTCCCTCGCGCAACCTCGAGCGGAACACGATGACAACCATGAAATCCTCCGTGAAAGGCCGACCGCGTTCTGCATGAGGCTCTGACTCGAACGGCCGCCTCGTGCGCGGGGCCGCGGGCGACGAGAAGTGGCCGGCGAGCAGGCACGAGGATAGTCTGCGATCGCGGCAGCGTGGATCGACCCGGTTTCCAAGGAGATCGATGCGATGGACTCGCTCAACCCCACTCGGGAGGACCGCTTCACGTTCGGATTGTGGACGGTCGGCAACCGCGGCGCCGATCCATTCGGAGGGCCCGTGCGTCCAGTGATCGGTCCCGAGCGGATCGTGAAGAAGCTCGCCGAGATCGGCGCCTTCGGAGTGAACCTCCACGACAACGACCTCGTCCCGTTCGGGGCGACGGCGGCCGAGCGGGAACGGATCGTCAAGAGCTTTCGGCGGGCGCTGCAGGACTGCGGCATGGTCGTGCCGATGGCGACCACGAATCTGTTCACGCATCCGGTGTTCAAGGACGGGGCGTTCACCGCCAACGACTCCAAGGTTCGGGCGTTCGCGCTGCAGAAGACGATGCGCGCCCTCGACCTCGGTGCGGAACTCTCCGCGCACCTGTTCGTGTTCTGGGGCGGGCGGGAGGGGACCGAGGCCGACGCCTGCCGCGACCCGCGGACGGCTCTCCAGCGCATGCGCGACGCTCTCAACTTCCTGTGCGAGTACGTGCGCGCGCAGAACTACGACATGAGGTTCGCGCTCGAGGCCAAGCCCAACGAACCGCGCGGCGACCTGTACCTGCCGACGACCGGCCACATGCTGCATTTCATCACTACGCTCGATCATCCCGAAATGGTCGGCGTCAACCCCGAGGTCGCGCACGAGACGATGGCAGGGCTGTCGATGACGCACGCGGTCGCGCAGGCGATGGAAGCCGGGAAGCTGTTCCACATCGACCTCAACGGCCAGAAGATCGGCCGCTACGACCAGGACCTGCGCTTCGGCTCGGAGGACTTGAAGGGCGCGTTCTTCCTGGTGCGGCTGCTGGAGGGCACCGCGGGCGGGCCGCGGTACGAGGGACCGCTGCACTTCGACGCGCACGCCTACCGGAGCGAGGACGAAGAGGGCGTGTGGGCATTCGCACTGGGTTGCATGCGCACCTACAAGCTCTTGAAGCTCCGCGCCCGGCAGTTCGACGCCGACCCGGAGGTCCGCGCCCTCCTCGAGCAGAGCGCCCAACCACAGATCGAGCTGCTGCTCTCCGGCTTCACTCCCGAGAAAGCGAAGAGGCTCTCAGCGCTTGCGCTCGACCCGGACGCCATCGCCTTGCGCGGACTTCAGTGGGAGAAGCTCGACCAGCTCCTGATCGAGCACCTCCTCGGCGCTCGCAGTTGAGCTGGACAGCCGACCGAACGGCGCGCTTCAATCGATCGGCCGCGGCTGCCCAGCGATTCCTCGCCCGCTGCTTCGTACGCGAACCAAAGCGGCGCTTCGCGCCGCACTCCAAAGCAGTTTGCTACTTCTCGAAGGCTTGGGACGAGGCGTGCCTGCGAGCTCACGAGTCCTCGGTGTCCGAGGAGGCGCGGAGTGCGGTGCGCCGGTCGAAGCGGGCCTCGCCGGAGCGGCGCGTCGGTGAACGCGGGCGTTGCCGACCTTTTGGAGTGCGGTGCGAAGCACCGCTTTGGTTCGCGAACCAACCACGCGATCGCCTGCCCCTTTGAGCATCCCGCCCGCTGCTTCGTGCGCGAACCAAAGCGGCGCTGTCGCGCCGCACTCCAAAAGGCGAGGATCGGGTCCTAGTTGCGATCGTCGGGAACGACCTTGCCCTTCCATCCTTTCCGTCGATCGAGGAGACTGTTGCCGTCATCCACCGTGGTGGGTGGGGAGAAGGAATTCCAATATGGCCTCCATTCCTCGGAACGCCGCAGCGGCGCTTTGTCTCATGGGACTCCTGTTTCTGCCGTCCTGCTGTGCTCCCTACCAGGACTGGGACGAGCAGCTCGAGAGCGACCTACGCCTGCTGGGCCACCGCAACTGGATCGTGGTCGCGGATTCCGCCTATCCGGCGCAGATCTCCCCGGGCCTGGCGACGGCCTACGCCGGGGGCGACCTGCTCGCGACCGTCGAGATGGTGCTCGACATGATCCGCGATGCGGGGCACGTGCGGCCGCTGATCCATCTCGATCAGGAGCTGGAGCAGGTTTGCGAGGCGGACGCACCTGGAATCGACCGATACCGCGACCGTCTGCACGCGCTCCTCGAGAGCAGGAACGTCGTGTCCGAGCCGCACGAGGAACTGATCGGCAAGCTCGAAACCACCGCGCGGCGCTTCAACGTGCTCGTCCTCAAGACCGACTGCAAGCTGCCGTACACCTCGGTGTTCATCGAGTTCGATTGCGGCTACTGGTCGGCCGAGGCGGAGGGCCGGATGCGCGACGCGCTCGATTCTGCTGCGGCGGAGGAACCTTCTCGAAGGAGACTGGATTGATCAAGAGACTGGCTCTGATGGCATGGAGCTGGGGGCTCGGCGCGAGTCTTGAGGCTCAGACGACGGTGACTGTGACGGGCGATCCTCCTCAGCAGGGACTCCTGCTGTGGCTTCGATCCGACTCGCCGGCGATTCGCGGCATCTCCAATCTCGTTTCCGAGTGGCACGATGTCCGCACCGGGCCGCTCGCCTGGTTTCCCGACCCGACCTACCAGCCGCTCTACCGGCACGTCGGTGTCGCCGGCCGCCCGGCGCTCAGGTTCGACGGCGGAGACGTGCTGTACGCCGGCGAGCTGATGCCGGCGGGCAGCTACACCAAGGTCGCCGTGGTCACGATCGACGACTTCAACGACTACAACAACGTGCTTTCCGGAGCCAGCGCGCATGCACTGTTCTTCGGCTTCAGCGACCGGGCCCAGATCTACCACAACGGCACCTTCGTGATCAGCGACACGCCCGTGAACTCCGGTGTCCCCGTTTTCCTGGTCGCGACCTACGACGCGACCAGCGGCGTCGGCAACCTGTACCAGGATGGCCGATGGGTCGGCAGCGGAGTGGGGCCGCCGGTCGCGGATCGTTCGATGCTGCTCGGCTCGTTCGCGTGGGGTGCGTTCCTGCGCGGGTCGATCGCCGAGGTCCTGCTGTACGACCGCGTCGTCCAGGTCGGGGATCTCAGCAAGCTCCACGGCTACCTCCGGCGCCGGTACCTGCACGAGAAGGCGCCGCAGGTCGCGTTCGCGTCGATCCCGCGCGATGCGCAACTGCTGTCGCGCGCGGTCGCGACGAATCAGGCCACGTTCGACGTCGCCGGCGATGTCTTGAGCGCGGGGTACGAGCGCATCGTGGTCGACGTCGATCGCGACGGGTCGCTGTGGCAGTCGCTGAGCCAGCCCCTCAGCTACACGGGTGACCGCGCTGCGTTTCTCCTCGAGCCGACGCTTTCCGCCGGACTCTTCAGCTACGACCTTCGAGTCGAGCTCGAGACCGGGAGCGATCGGGTTCTGGTCGCCGCGCGCGATCACCTGGTGTGCGGCGATGTCTTTCTGATCAACGGGCAGTCGAACGCGGTGGCCGGCGACTACTGGTCCGAGGGTCTGGGCAATCAATCCCAGAGCCCATGGATCCGTTCGTTCGGGAATTCCTACTACGAGGGCAGCATCCTGCCCCTGGATCTCCACTGGGACGTCGCGGACGGTGAGAGCTTCAACTGGCACGCCTCGGTCGGCTCCTTCGGATTGCGCATGGCGGAGCTGCTCATGAGCCGGTACCAGGTGCCGATCGCGCTGATCAACGGAGCCGTCGGCGGCACCTCCAGCGGCCAGCACCAGCGCAATGACCTCGATCCCGCCGACCTCTCGACGATCTACGGGCGTCTTCTGTACCGTGCCGGGCAGGCCTCGGTCGCCGCCACGGCGCGTTCGCTCCTCTGGTACCAGGGCGAATCCGACGGCGATCAGGACGACCAGTACTGGGACAACTTCGATGCGCTCCACAGCGACTGGCGCACGGACTTTCCGGCGCTCGAGAAGCTCTATCTGTTCCAGATCCGCAAGGGCTGCGGAGTCGGTTTTGCAGGGGTTCGCGAGGTGCAGCGGCGCATCCCCAACCGCTATCCCGACGTCGAGGTGATGTCGACCGAGGCGGCACCGGGGCACGACGGGTGCCATTTCCTCTACGCGGGATACCGCGAGCTGGGCGAGAGGCTCGAACGCCTGGTCGCGCGCGAGCTCTACGGTTCGACCGACGACCAGAACATCCGGCCCCCCAACATCAGGGAGGCGAAATGGCTGGACGCGAACCACGACAGGATCCTGCTGACGTTTCGCGACCCCGATGACACCCTGATCTTCGAGCCGGGCGTCGAGGCCTTCTTCGTGCTCGAGGACGGCGTGTCCGTCACCTCCGGGCAGGTCAGCGGGAACACCATCCTGCTGTCGCTCAACTCTCCCAGCGGCTCACCCGTGCTCCACTACGACGGTCACGTGGGAGACGGGCCCTCGATCCAGAACTCCCGCGGCGTCGGCGCGCTCACCTTCTTCAACTTCGTGATCAAGCCTTGAATCCCGGTCCCGGCTCTGGCGTCCTTCGCCCGGTCACGCGCTCGCGCGCTCGCGTGATGAACCGGCCAATAACATCGGCGGCCCAGCCGGGAGGCCGGACCGCCGAAGGGTTCGTTGAGTTTCGATGGCCTGACGCGCCGGCTTACGGCTGCGTCTCGACCTTCTCGAACTTGGTCAGTGTGTAGCCCTTCTTGTCGAGGAGCGCCGCGAGCTTCTTCTCGGACAGCTCCTGCTTGTTGACCTTGATCACCGCCGACTTGGTGCGCGCATCGACCTGGACGTCCACGACTTCCTTCATGCTCTCGAAGAGGGTCGCACGGACCCTGCCGCAGCCCGTCACTCAGGTCCCGCCTTTGAAGTTGACTTTGTAGGTGGCGACCGGCTTGGATCGAACTTCCTTCTTGAAGTTGATCACCTTCCACTTCTTGTTGTTCGACGTGAACAGCTTCTCGATGTCACCCTTGCTGACCGTCTTGTTCTCCTTGACGTAGATGGTGACAGTCGCTGAAGAGTCGGCAAACACGTCTCCGGCCTTCTCCGTCATCCCGTTTTGGACGATCCCACGGATCTCGTCCTCTGGGACAGCTCACCCGAAACCGGAGATCCCGAAGGTGAACACGACGTCGGTGGAGTCCTTCGTCGCGTCCTTGTTGGGGGCCGGATCCTCGACCGCGAGGAACAAGCCCAGCGCCGCGAACAGAGAAAGCATTCGGAAATCCTCCCTTTCGATTAACCCTCTGGGCCACGAAACGTCCAGCAGACGACGGCGAGCCGGTACCTGGAGGCCAACCAGTACTACCACCCTCATCGGCGGGTCCGCTGGCGCAGTATTAAACGACGGCTCGGGTACTTTGTTTAGTCCAGGGAGTCAAAGTTTTTTGAAGCCGGGCCAGGTGGGCGGAATGCGAGGTCCTTTGGGGGACCGTCCCTGGGGAGGGAGCCGCGAGTCCTTGGATGGCGGTCGTCTTCAGCACTGTCGGCCGGCATCTCTCCGCCGGCACCTCTCCGCCGGCCCTCCTCCGTCCTGGGCCGCCCCGACCGGTTTCGTGGCAGCCCAGAGCCTCGACCGGCCTCTGAACGAGAAAAGCTTTATCCGTCTTCGGGGATCGAGGGCGGTTGGATCGCGGGCTCTGCCGACGCTGACACACTTGCCTCGTCCGGTCGCGACCGCAAGCCGGCGCCGAGACGAGCTTCGATCCACTGGCACTTGATCGGGCCGTTCATCACCTGGGTCTGGCGAGCCGCCGGCAGATCCAGACATGCAGACAACTTCGGATCCCCGGAGAGAACCCCCACGCGTACTCCGGCGGCACAGCCCTTCAGGAACTCGAGCAGCCCGTTCCAGGAGTCGAGCAGATCCTCGCCCGCGCCGATGCGCTCCCCGTACGGTGGATTGACGACCACGATCTGTGGTTTTCGCGTCGGCACGAACGACCGGATGTCCTTGCAGTGGAGCAGCATGCACGAGTCGACTCCGGCGCTCTGCGCGGCGGCGCGCGCGATCTCGATCGCGCCGCGATGCCGGTCCGCGCCTTCCAGGAGCAGCGGGACGTCATGCCGGATGCGCGCAGTCGCCTCCTCGCGCAGTCGATCCCACAGGGCGCCTTCGAAGTCCGGCCACTTCTCGAAGGCGAAGTGGCGCATCCATCCCGGGGCGCGATCGGTCGCGATCAAGGCCGCCTCGATCAGAAACGTCCCCGACCCGCACATCGGGTCAACGAGGAACGAGCGGCCATCGAAGTCCGAATGCAGCAGAAGGCCCGCGGCGATCGCCTCGTTCAGCGGGCTCTTCACCTGGATCTTCCGGTATCCGCGTTTGTGCAGACTCTCTCCGGAATAGTCGCGGTAAAGGAGCAGCCGATCGTTGCGCAGAACCAGCTTCAGCCGCAGATGGGGTGACCCGGTGTCGACGCTCGAGCGCCGGCCGATCTTGCGGCGCTGCTGGTCGACGATGGCATCCTTGGTGCGCATCGCCGCGTAGCCCGAGTGGCGGATGCAGGAATCTTTGACGGAGGCGTCGATGGCGAGCGTGTGATGGGTCGTCAGGTACTGGTCCCAGTCGATGGCCGCGATCGCCGGATAGAGATCGCGCTCTCTGTTGAGGTCGACCTTGAGGACCAGCTCCTGCACCCGCACGGCACAGCGCAGCCACAGATTGGCGGAGTACGCGGTTCTGAGATCCGCGTGGAAGCCGACCCCGCCGGCTCGCAGCTCGAGGCGGTGCGCCCCGAGGTTCGTCAGCTCCTGCTGAAGGACGCGCTCCAGGCCCAGGGTGCAGGCCGCGAAATACTCGCGCTCGGGAATCAAGGTTGAACGGATCACGGCGGGGTCCTGGTTTTGGTGATGGCCTCGCGGCCAATCCCCTCGTTCGCTCCGGGGACGAACCGGCCCCTGATCTGACTCCTGAGAGCGAACCTTTGCGAAACCGGTGCGCAATCGGTGGCCGGGAGCGGGTGACGATGCGGGCGAGAGAATAGCTTGGTGTTGCGCAAAGGGCTGCAATGCAGCTGGGTCGAGGTCGCCGCCCCAGCGGCGTCCGGCGTCCGAAAGACTCCCAACGCGGCCGGTCACGGTCACGGTCACGGCCCACGAACAACGAGCACGACGATGGAACGGCAACGTCAAAACGATCTTCACCGGCTTGATGTGTACCGCTGTGCCCTGGATCTCTACCGAAGGATCGGTCGCAGCCATGCTCACGAAGCTGATCCGCAGTGCAGTAGCTGAGACCGGGTAGGACTTCCATTCCAACGAAGCCTGGGCCGTCACTCCGGATCCCGGCAGACCGTGCGCCATGACCGTGACCGTGACCGTGGTGAAGAAGACACTGTCGCCAACGTGGCGTGATTCCCGAGAATACGACACAGGACTTCCGGGGCAGCGTACTGAGTCGCGACGACGAGGAGACGGACGATGAGGATTCTTCGCTGGTTGTTGATCATCGTGATCGCCCTGGCCGTGATCACCTTCGGCGGCGGTCTGGTATTGCCGACGGAATGGCAGGTGGAGCGATCGGTGGTCGTGCAGGCCAAGAGCCGCGACATCCATCCGCACGTGTCGGACTTCCACAACTGGCTCCAATGGAGCCCGTTCGAGAAGGACCCTGCGATCAAGATCGAGTACAGCGGGCCCGCGGCCGGCAAGGACAGCGAGCGTTCGTGGAAGAGCGCCAAGGTCGGCAACGTCCATCACCTACGCACCGGAGGGTGAAGCGACTCGAGTCACCTGGACGGATAACGGCAAGACCGAAAACCCGGTGCTGCGCTGGACGACGCTGGTCATGAAATACATCCTGGGCTCGACCTTCGAGCAGGGCCTCGCGGATCTGAAGACGGTCGTCGAAAAAGGCGGGAAGTAGCGGGACACCGTTTTCTTTCCAACGCCGCAGGGGTCGGTCTGCTCGTCGTGGCAGGCGCGGACGGAATCCGTTGAAACAGTTCGCGGGCTCCGCGGGTATGCGGCGTCACGATCGGATCCCGCCACGGACTGCGGGTCATTCAGGGAGGAAGAGCGGATGCTGCGCAAGAGAGCGGTCGTCCCATCGCTGGGTCCGTGGTTGATGATCATCCTGGGTTTCAACCCGCCGGTTCCTGGATCAGAATCTTCCAAGGAAACTCAGCAGCAGCAGCAGCAACAACCGCCGGACTCCGGATCGTCGACCGAGAAGAACCGAGCCGAACCTCAGGAGCCCGTGCCTGCTTCGGAGTCGACTCAGGAGACGACACCGACTCAGGAGAAGCCGCAGGAGCCGGCGGAGCCGGCCGCGCACCACAGCCTGGACCTCGGTTTCCGCTTGAGCGGGATCTCCTTCGGCAACTCGCCGCGCTGGAACGGCCTGCGCATCAATCTGGTCGACGACGAGGTCCTGGAGGTCAACGGTCTGAACCTCACGCTCTGGCAGCCTCGCAAGAGCGCCGGTTTCGAGATGAACGGTGTCGCGCTCGGATTGTGGGGGCCGCGCGCGAACGAGCTGCATGGCATCTCGGCCGGCCTGGTCTCGACGATCGCCGACTCCTCCGCGTTCGGAGTCCAGCTCGCCGGGATCGCGGCGGTCTCGGGCGGGACGCTGTACGGATTCAACCTCGCCGGCATCAGCACCGTCAGCAGTGGTGCGATGCGCGGCTTGAACTTCGCCGGGATCGCAGCGGTCTCGGGCGGCGAGATGACCGGCATCAACGCCGCGGGAATCGCCAACGTGGCCCGCGGCAGGATGCGGGGCGCGTCGGCGGCGCTCATCGCCAACGTCTCACAGGAGGGAATGCTCGGCCTGACCGTCGCCGGCCTTGCAAATATCGCGCAAGGCGAGGTCCTCGGCGTGCATGGCGCGGGGATCGCCAACGTCAGCCAGGCGGGAATGCGCGGGCTCAACTTCGCAGGAATCAGCAACGTCGCGCAAGGCGAGATGTGGGGTTTCAACTTGAGTGGAATCGCGTGCATCAGCCAGGCCGGAATGACCGGCATCAATGCCGCCGGCCTCGCAGGCGTCGCTCAGGGACCGATGACCGGCCTCAACGTCGCCGGCCTGGGACTGTTCTCGCAGCAGTCGCTGCGATGGGTGAACCTCGCCGGACTGATGGCCGTTTCGGAGCACGAGGTCGTCGGCTTCTCTGCCGCGCTGCTGGAGGTGGGCGCGGACGAGCTCAACCCGTTCCATCCCTGGGAGGAAGACGAGGAGATCTGCAGGTCGGTGCGCGGCCTTTCCGTCGCCCTCGCGACCGTGCAGGCGCGCGAGCTCCTGGGCTGCAGCGTGAGCGCGCTTTGGACGCGCTGCGAGCGCATGACCGGATTTTCCGCTTCCGCCTTCAACGTCGTCCACGAGAATCAGCGCGGAGTGAGCCTTGGCCTGTACAACTACGCCAGCACCTTGCACGGCATCCAGATCGGCCTGATCAATCACGTCCCCTCCAACCCCGCACCGTTCAAGATCTTGCCGCTGGTCAACGCGCACTTCGACTAAAGGATGACCCACAGGTGATCAAGACGCTTTTCTGGGGCTGCCTGCTGGCCGGAGCGGGGAGCGTCCGAGCCCCCGGACAGACGCTGACGTTTCCGATCCGGTGCTTCGACTTCGCCGAGCAGCAGATGTCACACTCGATCACCTATCTCGACCCTGACCAGCACGCCCGCAGCACGCTCGTCGATGGCTCGTGGAAGGCCGTCGATGCGAGCAACTGGGCCAGCGGCTTCTTCTGTGGCTGCCAGTGGCTGCTGTACGAATGGACCGGCGCGTCCGATTGGCGAGACCGGGCGATGACCTGGAGCGCGGATCTCGAAGGTCAGAAGAACGATCGCGGCTCGCACGACGTGGGTTTCCAGATCCTGTCGAGCTTCGGCAACGGCTACCGGCTGACCGGCGATCCGAGCTATCGAGAAGTGATCCTGGACGCGGCCGAAAGCCTCGCGAGCCGCTTTGATCCAACGGTCGGGTGCGTCCGCTCCTGGGACTTCGGGAGCTGGCAGTTTCCGGTGATCATCGACAATCTGATGAACCTCGAGCTCTTCCTGTGGGCGGCGGCCAACGGGGGCGATCCTCAGTATCGCGAGATGGCGATCTCGCACGCGCGGCGGACCATCGAGGAGCACGTCCGCACCGACGGCAGCACCTTCCATGTCGTCGATTTCGATCCGGCCGACGGCAGCGTGCTGTGGAAGGGCACTCACCAGGGCGCGGCCGACGGATCGACCTGGGCGCGAGGCCAGGCCTGGGGCATTGCCGGTTTCGCGATGATGCACCGCTACACCAGGGACAGGGAGTTCCTGGTCGCGGCGCGGCGACTCGCCGACGATTTCCTCAAGCGGCTTCCGGCCGACGGCGTGCCCTACTGGGACTTCGACGCGCCGGGCATCCCGGACGAGCCGCGCGACACGTCGGCGGCGGCGATCGCGGCGGCGGGGCTGATCGAGCTGTCGGGATTCGTCGGCCGTGCCGGCGATTCGCAGCTCTATCGAATGGCGGCAATCCGCATCCTGAAGAGTCTTTCGTCGGCGCCCTATTGGGCCGAAGGCTCGATCAGCGACGGGCTGTTGCTCCACGGCGTCGGCAACCGGCCGAGCGACAAGGAAGTCGACGTGACGCTGATCTACGGGGACTACTACTTCCTCGAAGCGCTGCTGCGGCTGGAGAATCGCTGAGCGATCGGTCGCGCGCGAGCTCGCTCGAGAACGCCGGTGCAGCACCTGGTCAAGCGGAGCAATCGTTCAACGCAGCTTCGGGGGCCACGAGCCCGAGTTCTTGAGAACCTCGTGCAGTAGGAGCGCGATCGCGCTCGACCTTCCTCCGGATCGAGTGCGATCATCAACGCATCAGGGTCAGGGCGCAGGCTCGTCAAGTCGCACCGTAACGACGCGGGGCCTATCGATCCTCCTCATCGTCGTGCTTGCGGTAGTCTTTGCCGGGATTCAGCTTTTCCCAGATCTCGGCGGCCGAGGGGTCGATCACGCGGTAGATCAGGACTCTCATCTTGGCAGGGACTCGGATCTCGAGCAGCTTGGGCTGGAGGCTCTTCGCCTCCTCCTCGTTCTTGAAGAAATCTTCGGGCCCGCTGGAGCGCAGTTCCGCTTCGTAGTTCCCAAGCTCGATCGCGACCAGCATCGGGTCGCGGATCGACTCGAGCCTTAGCTGTTCCCGTGCCCAGTACACGCATGAAGCGCAGACGTTTCTTCCCGGAATGAAGAGACCCGGAAAGAGCACCCCTGCTTCCCCCTCCTTCTTATAGACGTCTTCAGTCTCCCAGTCCGTGCCCTGGGCTGCTCGAATCAATCGTCGAACCCGATCCACCGGACCCAGCTTTTCACAATCAGTCCTGAGTCTTTCCGTCGCCGCAGCGTCACTAGCTCCATCCTCCAGACAACCAACGCCGGAACGACAAGCGTTATCTTCAGCAGCTTCGTAGATGAGCAGATAATGATCCTTCGTGCCTGGTTCTGGATCGCGGGCAATCATTCTCATACTGCCAGCAGCCAGATGAGGGCTTTCCTTCCATCGTTCGACGTTGTCCTTGAAATAGCCGACCGGCCGTGTGCTCCACCAAAGGCAGTCCAAGGCTGAGCAGATGATGTCGCAGTTGCAGCCTCCCAGCCTGCCGGCAGCCTCCGCGATGCGGCGGAGGACCGGCTCGAGCTCTGCCCGGCCCGAGTGCGCGGTTTGATCGAAAAGGGGATAGATCTCCAGCAGCTCTTCCCAGGACGGTCTCGGGCCGGACTCCAGGCGTTCTGCGAACAAGAATAGGTGCTCACCAATGTCGTCGGGATTCGTGCACTCACCTCCTAGTGTGGCTCCGCTTCCGATCGTGAAGAGCACAAACAACAGCTCGGCGGTCATGGTCGTTCTCCGCTATTTCCAGTCCGGGATGGGAATGGAAGGTTCCTTGAACAGATACGGCAGCGTCGCGATCCTGGCCGATCGCGCGCTCTGGCAGCGGGGCAGGGTGAGGCGCTTCTTGTTCGCGGGGCCCTCCGCGCCGGTGGTGCCAGGGGGTTCCGGACCCGCAACGGTCAGGAGGTGCCGCTCGTCGGGAAGGTGAATTGGGTCACCCATGTCCATCAGGAAGTGGCACCCTTCATGTCCGAGAACCTGGCAGCGATCACCGTCCCAGCCGTCCGCGCAAGCGAGTTTGAGAAAGGTTGCATGCGCCAGACCAGGAAAACGGTCCAGCGCACTGCTGGTGCCCGTTCCGGCAAGGCGATTGGCATCCCCGAAGATCTGGATGTTGTCCCCGACGATGAAGACCGGCCAGAAGTCCTGGCCCGGGCCCAGCGGGCTGATGTAGTTGATTCCAAGGAGATTTGCATCCGTGTTGGTCAACTGCAGATCTTCATCGTTAACTGGCTTGTTGTTGATGTTCTCCTTGCAGGGACTCGTACTCTGGTTCTTCTTCACCCGGAAGTCGATGTCTCCACCGCCTCGATTCACCACCACGAGATATCCATCAGGCGGTTGCGAGAAGTTAGGGGTGCCCCTGTTCAGAAAAACTTCCGCGGTGTATCCATTCACTTGATTGACTGCATCCCTGATCTTGTTCGCGCACGTCTCCATCGTGTCCGCGGCGACGAGGTTCACTACTTTGTCCTCGTTCACGACATGCACGACCAGAGTTCCCGTCGGGTCGGGCGGCCATCCGTTGTCATCCCTCTGTACTTTGATCGCGTTTTCCATGTACTCCGCATCCGCGTTGTGGGACGTCGTGTCGAACATCAGGCCTGACTGCGCCCAGTCCTCGCTGACGCGCTGCGTCATGTACGCAAGCGCGGACCCCCAGCTTCCGGCGTGGCTCAGATGGGGCTCAAGGGGGTACTTTGCGTTGTTTGCGTAACCCTCTGTCACGAACCACTCGATCTCGCAGGACTTGATGGGGACCGGAACGGCACAGTTCGCTGAGTTGGGCTCATTCCAGGGACGCTCCACCGGGAGGTCGATGCTGCACGCCTCGCCCTGGCCCGTGGGCAAAGTCACGAGGAGCGTCGCCTTGACCCAGTCGCCCAGGTGAACGTACGCAGTCTGATCGTAGACGCCCGGACACAGCTCGTCGTCGTAGACGAAGCCTCCAGGCACGTTGTCCGGCATGGGCCGGACGTTGGACACCAGTCGCACGTGGTGCAGGCTCCTGATGATGTCCATCTGCACCTCGGTCTCGAAAGTCCGGTCGTATGCATTGGTCCCTTCGTAGGCTGCGCCGGCGCGCAAGACCTGCATTCGCACGCGATAGGTGTAGTCGGCGTTGAGGTCCATCCCCCGGGCCTGGACTCGGTACGTCCGGTGATCGGTGCCCACCGGCCCGTCGAAGTCGGGGATTCCGCCGCCCCCGCCACCGTTCATGTTCTGATCGGTGATCTCCAGAGAGACCTGCAAGCCCTCCGGCCCGGCTGCGAGACCGTGGATCTGGCTCAAGGGAACGTTGGCCTGATCGATGAATTGCAGGTTGTAGGCCAAGAATTCGGGTTCGAAGATCACTTCCTGGTTCTCGATCAGTGCATCCTCGACGGTGATCTTGAGCTTGATCTTGCCGGGTGTAGGCCCTGCCTTGATGATCGCCGTCGGGCCTGAGCTCTCGACGATCGTCACGTCTCCCGACTGGACCTCCCAGAGATAGGTGAAGGAGTCGTCGAACTGACCGTGTGTGTGGGCGTTGACGCATCCGTCATCGCCACATTCAATGTCCACGCGATCGAGGTCCATTGCAGTAATGTGGACCGCACGCAACGCATTTGTGGCCATCCCGCAGGCTGGATAATCCTGGCTGAAGAGATCGACTTGAGGATTTGTGTCCTGGCTAAATTGAGTCATGACGAGGACGCAGCAACCGCCGAGGGCCGCATTGCATGGTTGGTTGTCTGAGTTGAGATCCAGTGGCATCGGAGTGATCGTCACTGCGAACTTGGAGGGAAACCACTCGAACTCGCGATCGACCTCCACCTGAAAGGTCGCGACGCAGGGTTGATCCGCGCCGGCTCCGTCGTCGACCACGCTTGCATTGACCACGAAGGAGCGTGTCTCGCCGGGCTGAAGATCCCTCGGCGGGAGATAGACGACGTCCTCGTAATTCTCGATGAAGGTGACCAGCTCCCCCTTGGAATTGACGAAGTAACCCTGTTCGGGAAGAAGCTGCCAGGTGTAGCAGAACGAGTCATCGGCAATCGGAATCTCAACGCACTGGTTCAAACACTTGAGGAAGATTCGATCGGTATCTTCTGTGATGCGCGCGCTCAGCCAGACTGGCTTGGGGATCAGAAGATCCTCTTCGACGTACGGATCTATGTTCCCGTTGACCAGCACTTCGATGTCGTAGACCGGAGTGGCCTCGATATGAACTTCCGCTGTGCAAGGATCCTGTGCGGATGCTTGCTCAACGATGGCCAATAGGAGAGAGAGAGAGAGGGGGGGGGGGGGGGGGGGGGGGGGACGACCTCTGGTTGCGCGCCGCAAAGTCATGCCGTTCCTCCTCGATGAAGTCGGCATGTTTTATAGCTGTTCTCGAATGACCCGCAAGAGGAGTGGCTGAAAGAGGCCGAGAACGGGCGACACTTCGTACCTCGCCTCGGCCGGGCAATTGGCCCTGGGCTGGCTCATCCTCCGTGTAAGTGGCGGGTGGAGGCATGTTTCAGCCTCGCCCCGGTACCGAGATTGAACCGGTCGCGTCACGGTGATCGGGAGGTCCAGGCGTTCGAGTCGGAGAGAGCCTCGTGCAGCAGGAGCGCGATCGCGCGGTGGCCGGCGGCATTCCAATGGCCGTCGCCCTGAATGATCATCGTCGAAGGGTCGAAGCCGGGAGCGTCCTCGCTCTTGAAGACCGCGAATCCATCCTTGGTGAGCTGCTCGACGAAATCCTCGTAGTTACCGCAGAAGTTGTCCCACCAGATGCGGGTGGTGAGAACCAGCAGCCGCGCGCCGCATGATTCTGAGGAGCGCCTGAGGCGCGAAAGAAGTGCGAGGGTGAGCTTTTTTCCTTCGTTGCCCTTCGCGAGTCGGACCTGGACGCCGGGAGCCGCTTCCGCGCGGCGGCACATGTCCCAGAGGAGATCGATGGCCCTTGCCGTGCTCGAGTACCGGAAGGAGTGGAGTCGCGCGCGATCCCAGGAGGACGGGGGAGGCAGCGGAAGCTCGGGCTCGATCAGCCCGCCGCTCTGGTCGAGACGGAACCTCGGCTTGTGGTAGACGAAATACACCTGCGATTCGACGCTGTACGGGAGGTCGTTGCCGCTGAGCACGAGGAGAACCACGTCGGGCTGGTATCTCGCGCCTTCCCGCTCGAGCCACAAGAGCTCCTGGTCCGTGCCGTAGCCCGACACTCCGGCGTTGATGACCTCGGCATCGGCGAGCTCAACCTCGAGGACCTCGCTGAACCGCTGATCGACCTCGACGCCGTAACCCCAGGCGAACGAGTCGCCCAGGACCAGGATCCGGCGCTTTCCGGGAACGCGCGCGTAATCGTGCTCTCCGTCGCGCAATCCCCTGGAATTGATCGACACCTGGACTTCGAAGCTCCTCGTGCGGAACGGACCGCTCTGCCCGGGTCGATGCTTCCAGCCGAGCGACGGGTCGAACGCCCAGAACTGCAACTGCTCGGGCTGCACGAACAGGGGCCGGAGGCCCTTGAGGCGCAGGCCGATCTCCACGATGCACAGAGAGACGAAGGCGGCCAGGGCGAGCAGGAGGAGCCGCGCTTTCCACCGGCTTTTTCGCCCGGACGAAGTCGCGTTCACGACGGCGTGTGTGGATGGGACATGGTTGAATTCCTGGTCGGGAAGAGTCTGCGTTCTAGTCTAGAGTCCTGCCGACTTCGCCCCCTCCCCAGCCAAGGTCTCGGCCCCGGTCTTCGGCCCCGGTCTTTCGCACTGCACCATGCAGGCCGGCTCCTCACGCACCACGAAGACGGCATGATGGTCCGCCCACTCGGCGATGCCACCTTTTTTCGCCGAGCGACCTTACGGTGGTCGTTTTCCCCAACCGACGGAGAAACCCGATGTGCAGATTGATTATTCCCGCCGCTTTCGCGGCCCTCGTGCTGATCGGAACCGGAATGGCCGCCCGCCCGGCGCTTCAGGCGAACGACTCGTTCCTGGCGCCGCTGCGCGTGGGAATCGCGGTATCCGTCATCCAGAAGGAGAACGAGCTGGCCCACATCTACATTCCCACGGCGGAGGAAGCGAAAGCGGGCGGCCTCTGGAAGATCACCGCCGTCAGCGAGGAATTCGTCGAGTGCCAGATCGGCACGTCCGTCTGGCGCGTGCCGGTCCACTCGATCTCGCGGATTTCCTGGTCCGCCAAGAACTGAACGGAATGCCTTCTCATGGCGTCACCGTCGGGGTTTTCGGAATCCGGTGAGTCGTTGGCCGAGTTCACGGTCAAGGCGGTGGTGACGGGCGTCGTCCTCGGGGTGGTGTTCGGGGCGGCCAACGCCTACCTCGGGCTGCGCGTGGGAATGACGGTCTCCGCTTCGATCCCCGCAGCCGTGATGGCGGTCGCCGTTTTCCGGCTGCTCCGGATGCCGGGGACGATCCTCGAGGCCAACCTGGCGCAGACAATCGGCTCGGCGTCGACCTCGCTCGCCTCGGGCACGATCTTCACCATCCCGGCCCTGTTCATGTGGTCGATGGCGCCGCCATACCTGCAGGTCGTCGTGCTGTGCTTTCTCGGCGGAGTGCTCGGGCTCGCGGCAATGATTCCGCTGCGCCGACTCCTGATCGTCAGGGAGCACGAGACCCTGCCGTTTCCCGAGGGCACGGCGTGTGCCGAGGTGCTGCACGCGACCGCGGCAGGATCGTCGAAGAGCGCCTGGATCTTCTACGGCATCGGCGTCGGCGTGCTCGTCAAGCTGCTGTTGTCGATCGTGTTCCTGATGCCCAGCGAGATCCGCGCTTCGATCGGGGTTCTTCCCAGGGCCGAGCTCGCGGTCGAGCTCGCTCCCGCGCTTCTCGCAGTCGGCTTCATCCTGGGCTACCGCCCGTCGGCCGTGATCGTCTCCGGAGCATTGATCTCGGCGATGGTGATCACTCCGCTGATCGCCTGGCTCGGCGGCTCGATGAGCGGGCCGTTGTTTCCCGAGACCAGCGTTCTGGTGAAGGACATGTCCGCCTCGCAGATCTGGTCGAAGTACGTGCGCTACGTCGGCGCGGGAGCCGTCGCCGCGGCCGGCATCCTCACCGTGATCAAGAACCTGCCGAGCATGGTCGGCGCAGTTTCGGCGGTGGCGAAGGGAGTGAAGTCGGGCGGAGCGGCCAGCGTCGATTCCGACCGGAGAGACCGCGACCTCCCGCTTTCGTTCACGGTTCTCGGCGTGAGCGCGGTGGTTCTGGTGTCGGGTCTGGTGCCCGGCGTGTTCGCCGGCGGCATGCCGCTCGGGGCGCGACTTCTGTGCGCGCTCGGCGTCGCCGTGTTCGGAATCCTGTTCGTCGCGGTGGCCGCGCGCATCGTCGGCATCGTCGGAGTCTCGTCGCAGCCGACCTCCGGGATCACGCTCGTCACTCTGCTCGCGGTCGCTTCGGTGTTTGTCGCGATGGGCTGGAAGGATCCGAGCGCGCGCGCCGCCGTGCTGACGGTCGGAACGATCGTCGCGGTCGCCGCTTCCAAGGCGGGCGACATCTCGCAGGACCTCAAGACCGGGTTCCTGGTCGGCGCCACGCCGGCGCGCCAGCAGCTCGGGCAGTTGATCGGAGCGTCGGTCGCGTGCTGGGCGGTGGCGGGGACAGTGTTGATGCTCGGCAGCGCCTACACTTTCGGCAGCAAGGAGATCCCCGCGCCGCAGGCGACCTTGATGAAGACCATCATTGAAGGGGTGCTCTCGGGCGATCTTCCCAAGGACCTCGTGCTCTCGGGTTGCGGGCTGTCGATCGCCGCGATGCTGTGCGGCGTCTCGGGTCTTGCGTTCGCCATCGGCGTGTACCTGCCGCTCGCGACCATGGCGCCGATCTACCTCGGCGGCTGCGTGCGCGCCTTCTGCGAGCAGCGCCGGAGGAGAACAAAAGTCGCGGCCGGTTCTGAGTCGACGCCGGCCAAGGGCGGCGACTCGGGAATCCTCGCCGCCTCGGGAGTGGTCGCGGGCGAAGGCCTCGCCGGCATCCTGGTCGCGGCGCTCGTCGCCGGAAACCTGGTGAGGAAGAGCGTCGAGACCACGGTCGTCTCGGGCGTCGCTGGCGAGATCCTCACCGCGGTTTCAGTCGTGCTCGTCGGTCTGTTCTTCGCGCGCGCGTCCGGTCACAAGGCTTCATGAGCCGCGGTCATTTGTCCGCGGTTTCGTTGAGCACGTAGCCCAGCTCATCGAGGGTGGAAAGCGCCTGGTTCGAGGCGCTCGAGATCTTGGGCCGGGACTCCTTGAGCATGCGGATCAGCTCCTCGATCAGCATGCGCTCGCGCGCACGCATGCCCTCCAGCTCCTGATCGCGCTGAAGCAGCAGCGCGCGCAGCTCCCGGACCTCCAGGCTCAGTCGCTCGACCGCCTGGGAGAGATCCCCGGAGCCCGCGGCGTTCGGGTCGGTGCATGGCTCCTCCCGCCCTTCCACGCAATCGCGTTCCGCCTCGAGAGCCCGCAGACGCTCCGCCTCCGCGCGCAATCTCTCGATCTCCACCTCGCGCTCGCTCTGCTCGGCCTGAAGGTTCTGGTTGCTCTCGAGGTCCTGGAGCTCGAGCTCGAGGTTGCTCATTTCGTCCTGGAAGGACTGCTCCGTTTCCGCCATGCACGCTTCAATCTGTGCGAGGTCGTTGTGCACGGTCTCCCTGACACTCTCCATCTCCTGCTGGTGGCTTTCCGTGCACGCCTCCTCCTCCACGGAGAGCTCGCGAGCCAGCACCTCCCACTCCTCCTTCCGGACCTCGAGCTCCGTGCGGCAATCCTCGCACTGGGCCCGTGCCTCGAGCAGGCGCTGTTTGATGTCCTCGGCCCGTTCCGTGGATTCTGGATCGTCGCCTTTCGAGTACTCGGACCGCTCCCTCATCTGTGCGGTCTGCTCCTCCGCCTGGACCAGCCGGTGCTGGATCTGCTGGAGATCCCGCTCCATCTCGCCTTTGCACTTTTGCAGATCGCTCTGCTTGCGGCCGACTTCGCGTTGCAGGTTCTGCTCGAGTCGCTCGAGATCGCGCTTCAAGGATGCCTCCTGCTGCTCGCGCTGGCGGCCGAGCTGGGTCTGGCTGCGCTCGTGCTGGCGCCGTGTCTGCTCGATCCTTTGCTGCATCTCGCGGCGCGCCCGCTCGGCGTCGGCCTCGGCAGATCGGCGCTCTGCCTCTCTCTCGAGCATGTCGGCCCTCTTGAGGAGATCCTCGCTCGACTCCTGTCCGGTCGCGGGTGCTGGCGCCGGGTCGCTGGGCAGCCCGAGAAGACGCGCGTGGAGCCCGCCTGCCAACGGGTCCTTGGACAGCAATCGGGCAAGCTTGTCTTGGGCGCCCGAGCGCGCCGAAAACCCTGAGAGCGCATCACCGAAGGCTTTGGCGGCCTGAAGGCTCTTCTGACCCCTGGCCGCACTCAGCGATGCGATCGTCGAAAACGCTTTCATCTGCCGGGCAAGCTCGTCTTGGGCGCCCGAGCGGGCCGACAGCCCCGAGAGTACATCACCGAAGGCTTTGGCGGCCTGAAGGCTCTTCTGATCCCTGGCCGAATTCAACGATGCGATCGCCGAAAACGCTTTCTTGAGAGAAGTGCCTTGGTCCATCCCCGCGGCGTTCATCTGCTCGACGAGCTTCGCGATCCGGTCGGCGATCTCGGCGAGCTGTCGTTGCATGGTCTCGAGCTCTCGCGCGCGCTGTGCGGCGTCCTCGTCCTGCTCCTGCCCGGGACCCTTTGCAGGCAGGACAGGCGGGAGGAGCGCGCATAGGAACAGGGGATCGGTGGTCGCGGGCAGAGCGGCGGCAGGCGGGCTTTCCTGCGCGCCCGGAGATGCGCCGAACACGGCGGCGACCGAGATCGGTCCGGAGGAAAGCAGGCACAGAAGGCCGCCGGCGAGGAGTGCACGCCACGGACGCGGGCGGGTGCCATGAGGATTCGCCAACATCTCGATTCTCCTTTGCAGTTGGGAGCGGGAGAAGGACCAGTGAAGAAGGGTGCCGGAGCCCAGGAGGCGGTGCATGCGCAGCGACCGCGACGCACTGCTCCCGGAATCGCTCGCGAACGAAAGCAGCGCGAGGGCATAGCTCTTGCGCTTGCCGGTCGCGGTCACGACCTCGGCGTCGCAGGCTTGTTCGCGCAGTCGTTGAATCGATCGAGACAGCCACCAGGCCGCCGGGTGGAACCAGAACACCGTGGTGAGGATGGACTGAAGTCCCGCAACCCATGCGTCGCAGCGCAGCAGATGGACGCGCTCGTGGCGCAGCGCCCAGTGCAGATGACGAAGAAGAGGCTCCGCGAGGGAGCGGCGGGGAAGGATCAGCACGGGGCGAAGGACACCGGTGCAGGCGGGGGACTGGATCTCGTCGCTGATTCGCAGGCGCGCTCGCTGCAGGAAGGCTTGACCTGCGGCGAGACGCCACCACAAGGACAGCACGGCCGGGTGACGGATTGACTCGCTGCGCTGGAGGATTCCGCGCGTGCGAACGCCGCGCACGACCTGCCCGCAGACGAGCGCGATCACGCCGAACCAGTAGATAAGGTTGAGTCCCTTGGCCGCGGACCCGATCGAGACCGGGTCCGTACCCGATGGCTGGTGGCCCACTACGTTTGCTTTCTTCGGGGCGGCGCGAGATGAAATCGTCATCCGCGTCTGGTCGTTGATCAAGACCAGGCGGTCAGAGGCCGATGACTCGATGGATTCCTGCCATCGCAAGGCCGGCGTGACTGCGAGAGACGATTGAAGTGATCCTCCAGGGCTGCCGCGCTGCGGCGACGGTGGCGACTGTTCAGCGATGGAGGCGGCCTTATCGGCGCCGATCGACAGCTCTGCACCTGAAGACGTCGCGATGGGCGGCATTTCCACGAGAGATCTCTCGTCGCCTGCCGATGGCAGGCTTTCGTCCGAGTGGTTGAAGCGCAGGTGTCGTTCACGCAGTGGGTGACGGTCCTGGCTGAGAGCGCCAAACGAGATCTCCTGCACGTCCGCTGGTCCCGTCGAGCACATCGCGAAGATCCGATCGCTGATCCGGGAGAGAGTCTGCTCTGCCGTGGACCTGAGATGACCCGCCTTGCCTCTCAAGACCCATTGCAAGGCCGGAAGGACGAGCGAGGCGAGCAACGTGAGAACCGAAAGGCGATAGGCCGTCCGGGCATCGCGGCGAAGCCACGCGCGCGCGAGCTGGAACACCAGCACCAGCACGGCGAGCCCGGCCGAATACAGGAGGAGGTGCTCGAGCCACGGAGGAGTCATGGTCGACTCTCCTCGTCGGAGAGCCGCTCATCGATGACTCCGCGGATCCGCTCGAGGTCGGAACGGCTGAGCGATTCGTCGCCGACCAGGTTCAGCAAGAGCGGGCTCAGGCGTCCATCGAACAGCCGTTCGACCAGGTCGCCGATCATGGAGGTGGTGATGTCGTCTTGGGAGATGCGGGCGCAGTACTCGTGGGCGCGACCGCCGCCCGATCGGGCGCGAACGATGCCTTTGTCCTTGAGGATCGTCAGCACCGTCTGCACCGTGTTGTAGGCGAGCGGCCGGGAAAGCTGGGCGTTGAGGTGCGCCGCCACTTCGCGCACAGTGATCGGCGCCGGTTCGGCCTCCCACACCACCTTCATCACCAGAAGCTCGAGCTTGGTCAGCACCGCTTTCGATCGTGGACGAACCATGGCGATCATCCTCTCGCTTCGGGCGTCGAGCAGGAGCGGCGCCCGCCCTGCGCGCCTCAACACCTAACCTTTTAGGAGTCGTCCACGGGTCTGGCAACGCCTTACACCTAATTTTTTAGGAGTAGGCCGGGAGCGATGGCTGGCATCCGCGGGTTCCCGACCCGGAGCGAGACCCTGCTTCCGCGGAGGCGGCACTCTGAGTGCCCGGGGGAGGACTCTCGAGAGACCGATGTGGATTCCGTGGGCCTGGGCAACGGCGAGTCGTGGTCCTTGGAGGGGACACCCCGCGAATCCGGCCGCCACTCACAGTGCGAAGATCTGGTCCATCTTCCGGGCGACGTGACGGAGCTCTTCAGGGGTGGTCTTGCCCGGCGGCTCGGCGATGCCGTAGCCCTGGTAGCCGACCTCGTCGAGCGCCTTCATCACCGAAGGCCAGCCGTTGTCGCCGTCGAGATAGTCGACATCGAACCCCTTCCACAACCCCTCGCCGTCGCGGCGCTTGCGGCTGTACTCCTTGATGTGCAATTGCACGATGCGCTTGCCGAGGACCCGGATCCACTGCTCGGGCCAGCCGAAATTGATCACGTTGCCGACGTCGAAATGCCAGGCGACCCAGGGGCTCTTGAGCTCGTCGACGTAGCGCGCGGCCTCGAGCGGGCTCAGCAAGAAACCGTTCCAGACGTTCTCGATGGCGATCTTGACCTCGAGCTCCTCGGCCAGCGGTACGACCTTGGCGATCTCCGCGTGCGAGCGCTCGTAGGCATCCTGATAGGAAATGTCCGCGTTGACGACCGCGGGCACGAACAGGACCGAGCGCGCTCCGTAGCGCTTGGCGTCGTGCAGGGCGGTCTTCAGTCCCGCCAGTCCCTTGGCGCGCACCTCGGGGCTCGGGTGCGACAGCGGCTGGCCCCAGTGGGTCGAGCAGCACACGCTGGGGATGTCGAGCCCGGTCGCGTCTCGTGCCTTGAGCACTTCTTCCTGGTTCATGTGGCTCATCACCTCGACGCCGTCGAAGCCCGCCTCCTTGAGCGTCTTCAACTTCTCGAGCAGCGGCAGATCGCCGCCGAAGCAGGCGAGCATGAAGCCTTTCTTGATCGAGCGGCGGCGAGGCTCCCGCGAGAATTCCGAGGCGCGGCCGCGAGGGAGCAGCATTCCTGCGGCGAAACTGGCGGCGGCGGTGACGAGAAATCGACGACGATGGACGCGCATGCGGGGGCTCCTCCGAGGAATTCCTGGCGGTCGGACTGCGATGGACCGCAGGCGCATCATTCCCGCGCCCCTTGCGACAGGCAAGCGCGCGACCGGTTTCGACTCGAAGCGGCCGGTTCAGCGACCGAGCGAGACCGGCAACACGTTGAGTGGTCGCAGCATCGGGGCGGCGATGAACTCCGCCGCGGCGCTGAAGTCCTGCTTGATGAGGTCGATCTCCCGAAGCAGGGTCGCATCGACGACTTGAAAGACCGGGTCGGAAGGCGGGGATTCTGTCGGCACGGCGTCGGGAGGGGTGTCGGCGGCAGTCGGCGCGCTGAAAGACGAGTCCGCCACGGAAGTAAGGGCGGGCCCAGGGAGAATCCGGTGCTTGAGGATCAGGAATCCCAGAGGGACGGCGACGAGCAGTGCCGCGGCCACGGCAGGGACGACTCGCTTGTTCCGGCCCGGACGCACGCGCAGGAGGGGCTCCTGCGGCGTGTGCGAGATCGCGGTGAGTACGCGCTCGCGAAGCTCGAGCGACGGTGAGCTTTCGCTCCGGTTCGCCGCGGTCTTCAGCTTCTGGGCGACCTGGGAATGCGTCCAGCGGGAAGGATCATGGTTCATACCGACAACCTCAAAGCGCGTGGGTAGCTGTTCGCCGCCGGCGGCTCTGCCGGGGCCCCGTTCCGGTTGAGATGGGCGAGCAGGAGCCTGCGGGCCCGGAACAGGAGCACCCGCACTGCGACCGGACGCTTGTTCAGGACCTCTGCGATCTCGACCGCGTCCATCTCCTCGGCATAGCGCAACCACAAAGCCAGCTTCTGGTCCTTGCTGAGAAGACTGCCGACCAGGCTCCACAGGTCCTTGCGCTGCTCGCTCTCCACCGCTGCGCGATACGGGTCCGGGCCGTCGGCGAACGGTCGCGCGTCAAGGCTCAGAGGGGCGAAGGCGACGGGTCGCGACCTGCGCTCCCGGCTCTCGTTGATGAACAGATTGCGCGCGATCGTGAACAGCCAGGTCGAGAACTTCCAGCGCGGGTCGTAACTCTGGATCTTGCGCCAGGCGCGCACGAAGGTCGCCTGCGCCAGCTCCTCGGCCTGCTCGGGATCGCCCGTGCTCTGCAGAAGAAACCGGTACAGCGGTTTCTCGAAGCGATCGAACAGCAGAGCGAACGAATCCCTGCACCCGGACTTCACGCGCAGGGCGAGCTGTTCCGGACTGCCGGGCGAGGACGGCGTTGCGCTTGGATCTTTGTCCATTGAGGATTCGAGAAAGTTTGAATCAATAGTACTTCTTCGGCGTCTTGCCGGCTTCGGCGGCCGCGGTGGCACGGCCGTGGATCAGCTCGACCAGGTCCTTCGACTCCCTTTCGAACCGAACTTCGAAGCGTGACCCCTCGCAGTGGAAGTCGAGGCTCTGGACCAGGCGCTGGAACTGATCCAGCTCCCGGTCGTCGTTGGATTGTGCGACCAGACTGAGGAGCGCGCTGGCGCCCTGCAGGATCTGCATCACCTTGCGCGCCTCGGCGTCGCTCGCTGCGGTCGCGGCCAGCTTGAGATACGTCTTGCCGTCGTGCTCGCCCGCTTCGAACTGCAGGCTCTTCGCCATCCGCGCCACCTGCGACCTTTGGGATCGGTCGAGCCCGGCGAGGGCGCCGTCGTTGGCTGCTGCGAAGAAGAAGCACCCCGCGGAGGTCGTGCGCGGAATGAATGCGGCCTCGGAGTCTTTGAGACTCGAGGCGTCGCCGTCGCGCACTTTGAGAGCCGCGAGCAGATCTTCCAGATGGAATGCGGCGGTCACGATGCGCCGCTCGCCGCGCCTCTCGATGCACGAGAACTGGTAGGGCTTGTCCGAGTCCTCTTCGAACCAGCGCTGCAGCGCTTGCCCGTCCGCCTCGAAACTCTCGCTCCGTACGAATTTCCGCGCCTTGTCGATGGCCTGGTCGAGCTTGTCGGTCGTCAGGGCGAGGACCACGGCCCGCTCCGGAGTCGGCCCTGCACTGAAGACCGTGACGGAGAGCAGGTCCTCGAGCGGGTTCACGCCGAACTGCTCGTAGACCTCTGTCAGAGCGTCCCAGTTCACGGAGAAGTCGAAGTTCTCCGACTTGAGGGGAATGCTGAAGTCGAGCGGGTGCGGAAGTGGATGTCCGGCCTCGCTTTCCAGGGCAAGCCGGAGGAGCTGGGAGCTCTTGAACGCCTCGAGGTCGATGTGCGCGATCCACTGCGTGCCGGCGGGAATGCGCGAGCCATCGAGCTCTCCCGCAAGGCACGTCGGGTCACAGAGGGCGATCATCCAGCAAAGAATCTTCCAGCGCTTCATCGTCGGCTCCTTGGTTCTGGGTTGCCGGCCGCTTGTACGCCGAGCCAGGGCCTCCTGTTACCGCGGCGGTGGCGCAGGCGAGGAGTCACGGCCGGCGGCGGAATCCGACCGCCACCCATACGATGGATGGCCAGATTCCCCCTGGGAAGCATGCGGATGCTTTGTAAGCATGCTCCAGTGGATGACTCGAGCGGTTCGAAAGCAGAGGAGCGGACATTTCCCGATCTCCTCCAGGAAGGCCATGATCTCGTTCATCATTCCCGCGCATGACGAAGAGCTTCTTCTGCCGCGCACGCTGCGTTCGATCCACGAGGCCGCGAGTGCTGCGGAGAGCGGCTACGAGATCCTGGTCGTCGATGACGCGTCCACGGACCGCACGGCGGCACTGGCGGCGGAGCACGGCGCTCGCTGCATCTCCGTGGTGCACCGCCAGATCTCGCGAACGCGGAACACGGGCGCTCGCGCGGCGCGGGGCGAGGTGCTGGTCTTCGTCGATGCGGACACGTCGATCACCCCCGCGAGCGTGCAAGAGGCCTTGAACGCTCTGGGCAAGGGAGCGGTGGGCGGCGGGGCTCTACCGGACTTCGACGGGCAGGTTCCGGGGTGGGCGCGAGTCCTGAAGGTCTTCCTGTATCCGATGATGCGGCTCTTTCGAGCCACGGGCGGATGCTTTCTGTTCTGCACGCGCGAGGCGTTCCTCAGAAGTGGAGGATTCGACGAGAGTCTGTTCTGCTCCGAGGAGATCCGCTTCGCCGGCGCGCTGAAGAGGCTGGGTCGCTTCCAGGTCTTGAGCGCCCGCGTCCTCACCTCGGGGCGAAAGCTGCGCACTTTTCGTGGCGCGGAATTGATGAGGCTCCTCGCGCTCTTCGCGATGCGCGGCCCGAAGATGCTTCGAACCCGAGACGGACTGGATCTCTGGTACGGCGAGCGTCGCCCGGATCCGGATGGAAAAAGCGGGAACCGTGGAGACATCGCGACCTCGCCCACACCGGGTGAAGGAGCGTAGACGCGGCGTCCGGTGCTTACTTCGGACCAGCGTTGTCTTCGGGCGCTCCGACTCGAGTCGGGCCTGGCCATCGCATGAAGACACCGTGCGAATAACTGTGCTCGTCGCGATCGTTGGTCGCTTGCGCCTGCCGGAGCCAGTGGTCCCACCAGGCGAGCAACTCGGCTTCACTCAGGTTGCGCAGGTCGAGATCCTCTTCGCTCAGGAACTCATCGCGCAGCTCAGCCACGGGGTGCCTCCGGGAGCGCAAACGGCAGGCAACCGTCGGCCCGACGCACGAGCACCTGGTGGGCTTCCAGCAGCGGTCGACCCTCGATCTCCCGCGAAACTTCCGGCCACCTTTGCGACCAACCCTGCGCTGCATCCAGATAGAGCGCGAGCCGTTCCTCGTTTTTCCGCATCAGGACCCGCCGCTCGGCATCCAGCGCCTGCTCGATGACCTCGCGTCCCAGACTGATCTTGGCGAGCAGAGGACGTTCTTTCGTCAGTCTTGAGACCAGGTCAGGATGCTGCCCGGCCAGCACCGTCAAGTCGCGAGCGCTCCTGGAATACATGAGCTGATCCCTCGGGTCGGTCATCAGGCGAGCCAGCTCACCGATGACGGCATAGTCCTTCTCGCGATTGGTCTTCTTCAAATCTGCGAGGTGCCTCGGATTGACGAATGGAATCCTGCGGTTTTCCTGCTCCAGCAAGAGATGCTGGAGCTCGACCGGAGCAAGGCGCGGCGGGCGCGTGACGAAATCGGTGCGTACCCGCAGGTCATCGCGACGGAACTCGAGATGGGCGCTCCAGCCGCCCGCCATCCACCGGACGTCCAGCGGTGCGCCAAAACGATAATGGGCCTGGAATCGAGCGAGGACCGTGAGGACGTGCGTCATGGTCTCCTGGTCTTCGCGCAGGATCCAGTCACCGTCCTTGCTCATCACCGCAAGGCGATGCAGGACGACGGCCTGACCGGAGCTGATCACCGCCCGGAGTCGGCGCTCGTTGAAGCACTCGGTGAGCTCGAGATAGACACTCATGCGCAGACCTACCGTAACGCGGGCGGCTGTGTACCGGCAAGCAACTTTCGACCGCTCGGGCATTCTTCGGCCGCCGGATCACCCCCGGTGCTCCCTCCAAGCGGGCCAGAACGCGCAGTCGATTCCCTATGCGCAGGGCTATCGTTCCCCTTCATGGGGGAAGGGTGCGCGATGTTTCGGGAGAAGGTTGCCGTACCGTCGGCGCTGCGCGTTGTCGAACTCTCGAGCGGTCAAGTGATCGCCAGCGTCGGCGCGCCAACGCAGGCAACCTTCTTGGTTTCCGAGGAGGCGCAACAACGCCAGCGGCGGCGAGGGCCGGCGAAACGGCGCAGTTATTTCGGGACGGGCCCTAAGCCCCAAGCCCGATTCCTTTGCAGCGGGATCGTGCTTTCCATCGTCCAGCCCGTGCGCACTCGAAAGCCATCCACCGTTCTTCACTTGCGAGTTGGAACGGGCAGATGGCGAACTCTTGCGACTCCGGTCTTCCTCCTGCAAGCTGGCCCTCGTTGAGTGGACTCATCAGGGGAGCCGACGAATGATCTCCAAGCCGCGGGCGATGAGCCTGGGTGTCCTGCTTCTGCTGCTTCCGGCGTTCGCCTCCGGCCAGGACGACCTCGCCCAGCTCATACGCGAGAGCTACGACAAGCGCGAGGCGATGGTGTCGATGCGCGACGGGGTCGAGCTGTTCACCTCGATCTACGTGCCCAAGGATCGCTCGCGCAAGTATCCGTTCCTGATCAAGCGCACGCCGTACGGCGTCGGTCCCTACGGCGCCGGCGAGATCGCCAGGAACCTCGGGCCCAGCCCGCTCACGGTGCGCGAGGGCTACATCTTCGTCAACCAGGACGTGCGCGGCCGCGGCCTGTCGCTGGGGCAGTTCGTCAACATGCGGCCGCACCGGGAGGTGAAGAAAGATCCCAGGGAGATCGACGAGAGCAGCGACACCTTCGACACGATCGAGTGGCTCTTGAAGAACGTCGAGCCGCACAACGGTGCCGCGGGCATGTACGGCATCTCCTATCCGGGCTTCTACGCCGCCGCCGGGATGATCGACGCCCACCCGGCGCTCAAGGCCGTGTCGCCGCAGGCGCCGATCGCCGACTGGTTCTTCGACGACTTCCATCACCACGGCGCGTTCTTCCTGCCGCATGCGTTCAACTTCCTGGTGAACTTCGGCGTGCCCAGGACGGTGCCGGGCAAGGAGCGGCCGCCGCGGTTCGAGCACGGCACCAAGGACGGCTACGAGTATTTCTTGAACCTCGGGCCTCTCCCCAACGCGACCGCGATCATGCGCGAGCGCAAGGTGGACTTCTGGGAAGACCTCATCCGCCATCCCGACTACGACTCCTTCTGGCAGGAGCGAAACCTTCTGCCGCATCTCAAGTCGGTGGCGCCCGCGGTGATGACGGTCGGCGGCTGGTTCGACGCCGAGGATCTCTACGGTCCGCTCAAGATCTACCGGGAAGTCGAGAAGAACAATCCGGGAGTCGTCAACTTCCTGGTGATGGGACCATGGCCTCACGGCGGCTGGTCGCGGGGCGAGGGCGAGCGCCTGGGAAAGGTGCCGTTCGAGTCCAAGACCTCGCTCTACTACCAGGAGAACATCGAGGCGCCGTTCTTCCGCAGATACCTGAAGGGTGAGAGCGACGTTGAATTCTCGGAGGCGCACGTCTTCGACACCGGAAAGAGGTGCTGGCGCGCGTTCTCACAGTGGCCGCCCAAGGACTGCGAGCCACGCGTCCTCTACCTCAAAGAGGACTTCCGGCTGTCGTGGGACGAGGCAGCACCACAAGAGGGCGGCGCGAGCTTTGACGCGTTCTTGAGCGACCCGAGCAAGCCGGTCCCGTTCACGCAGGAGATCTCCATCGGCATGACTTCGGAATACATGATCGAGGATCAACGGTTCGCCTCTCGCCGGCCGGACGTTCTGGTGTACCGCACCGGGCCCCTCGCGGAAGAGCTGACGCTGGCGGGTCCGATCACCGCCGACCTGTGGGTGGCGACCAGCGCCTCGGACTGCGACGTCGTCGTCAAGCTGATCGACGTGCTGCCTGAGGGTGCGTCCGCAGCCGCGGACCTCCTCGAGTCGGAGAAGGACATCGCCGGGGCGCATCTGATGGTGCGCAGCGAGGTGATCCGCGGCCGGTTCCGCAACGGCTACAAGAAGCCCGAGCCCTTCACGCCGGGCGAGCCTGCGCGCGTGCGGATCGAGCTGCAGGACGTGCTGCATACCTTCCGCAAGGGTCACGAGGTGATGATCCACGTTCAGAGCACCTGGTTCCCCCTGGTCGACCGCAACCCGCAGAAGTTCGTGCAGAACATCTTCGAAGCCAAGGATGAGGACTTCACCGTCGCCGAGCACCGCGTGTATCGCCAGGGCGAACACTGCTCGGCAGTGAGAGTCGGATGCCTGCCGCCCAGGAACGAGGGCGGCCCGTGAATCCCTCCGAGCTCTTGAGAAAGGCCTGCTGACATCCATGCGCCTGGGATTCGTGATCGATCATTCACGCTGCATCGGCTGCCACGCCTGCAGCGTCGCCTGCAAGGAAGAGAACCAGGTGCCGCTGGGCGTCTACCGGACCTGGGTGAAGTACATCGAGAAGGGGACTTTTCCCGATGTCCGCCGGCACTTCGCGGTGCTGCGCTGCAATCACTGCGACGACGCGCCGTGCGTGACGATCTGCCCGACAGAGGCACTGCTGCGCGCGGACAACGGCATCGTCGACTTCGACAACGAGCAGTGCATCGGCTGCAAGGCGTGCATGCAGGCCTGTCCGTACGACGCCCTGTACATCGACCCTGCCACGCACACCGCCGCCAAGTGCAACTTCTGCGCGCACCGGGTGGAGGTGGGGCTCAAGCCCTCCTGCGAGGTCGTGTGCCCGGAGCAGGCGATCCTCTCGGGAGATCTCGACGATCCGGGGAGCCGGATCTCGCAGTTCATCAACCGTGAGACCGTGAGCGTGCGCAAGCCCGAGCAGGGAACCCGGCCCAAGCTTTACTACAAGGAGGTCGACGAGCACTCGATCGACCCTGCCTCCTCGAGCCGCGGCGACGGCTACCTGTTCGCGGAGGAACGCTCGGGCTTCGGTCGTGACTGGCTGCTGAGCCTCCTCGGCAACGGCGGCAAACCTGCCGATCCCGGCCTTTGGCGCGACGCCGAAGAGCGCGCGCGAACGACCTACGATGTGGTCCATCACCGGCCATGGGGAGGCAAGGTCTCCGCGTACATCTTCACCAAATCGATCGCGGCGGGGGCGCCGCTGTGCGCCGCGGTCGCGTTGGGGACAGGCCGCGCTGCGCTCGGCGACGTCATGCTCGATGCGGGGTTGATCCTCTGCCTTGTGTTCCTCGCGATCACGTCGGTGCTGCTCGTCGCCGACCTCAAGCGGCCGGAGCGCTTCTGGAAGATTCTTTTTCGGCCGCAGTGGCGGAGCTGGCTCGCGATCGGCGCCTACGTGCTGGCGGCGTTCGGCGTGATCGCCGCGGCGACACTCGGGGCGCGATGGCTCGATCTCGTGCCCCTCGAACGCTTCCTCTGGTTGCTCCTCGCGCCGGCCGCGGTGATGGCGGCGATCTACACTGGTTTTCTGTTCTCCCAGGCCGAAGGTCGCGACTTCTGGCAGGACCCGGCGTTGCCCGTGCATCTGCTGATCCATGCCCTGGCGGCGGGATCGGCGTCTCTCTTGATCGCGGGGGAGATCGCCGGTGATGGCGTTTCCAGTGGGGTCTTTGAGCTGCAGTGGACGATCCTCGCCGGCAGCCTGCTGCTCAGCCTGTTCGTGGTGGTGTGCTCGCAACACTGGATGCGTCATGGCACCAAGGACGCCGTGCAGTCGGCGCGCTGGCTCACGCGCGGTCCGGGGCGGAGAGGGTACTGGTTCGGCGTCGTCCTGCTCGGCCATCTTGCGCCGCTGGTGCTGCTCTTCGCCGGAACCGGCGGCGTCGCCACCAGCGGCGCGGCGCTGCTCGCGCTGCTGGGCCTTCTCTGGTACGAGCATTTGTGGGTGCTCGCCGGCCAATCGCAGCCGTTGAGCTGATGCGCTTTGGCCAGAAGACGGCGCCGGGCTTGGCAACGACCCATCGACGACGGCGTGAAGGGGGACTTGACTCGTGACACTGGAACCGAATCGACGGGCTGATCGCGGTGGAGATCGACCCGGCTCCAAGGGTGCGTCGAGCTCGGAGCTGGGATGGTTTCCGCCGTTCGAGCGCTGGGGGAACTGGACCGAGCTCGATGCAAAGAGCTGGCCCAGAAGGGTGGAGCGCCATTACCGCCTGCTGCCGACGATCTGCTTCAACTGCGAGGCCGCGTGCGGATTGCTCGCGTACATCGATCAGGACACCTCCCAGGTCGCCAAGATCGAGGGCAATCCGCTGCATCCGGGAAGCCGCGGGCGCAACTGCGCCAAGGGCCCCGCGACTCTCTCGCAGATCCAGGACCCCGAGCGCATCCTGTTTCCATTGAAGCGGACCGGGCCGCGCGGCAAGGGCCAGTACCAGCGCGTGTCCTGGGATGAGGTGCTCGACGACATCTCAGGGCGCATCCGCCGGGCGCTCGATGAAAAACGCGGCCATGAAGTGATGTACCACGTCGGCCGCCCCGGCCACGACGGCGCGATGGAGCGCATCCTGCGCGCGTGGGGAATCGACGGCCACAACAGCCACACCAACGTGTGCTCGGCGTCGGCGCGCCTGGGCTACAGCCTGTGGCAGGGGTCCGACCGGCCCTCGCCCGACTACGAGAACGCGCGCTTCATGCTCCTGATCTCCGCGCACCTGGAGACCGGCCACTACTTCAACCCGCACGCGCAGCGGATCATCGACGCCAAGAGCGCCGGCGCGCGCCTGTCGGTCATCGACGCGCGGCTGTCCAATACCGCGTCGATGGCGGACGACTGGATCGCGCCCTGGCCGGGCACCGAGGCGGCGTTGCTGCTGGCGATCGCGCGCGAGATCCTCGAGCTTGGAGCAGAGAATCGGGAGTTCATGCGCCGCTGGGTCGATTGGCGCGGATACCTGGAGAACGTGCGACCCACAGGGCCGATGGTGTTCGAGCACTTCCTTAAGGCGCTTCGCGAGCAATACGCAAGCTACACGCCGGAGTTTGCCGAGCACGAAACCGGCGTGAAAGCGTCCGTGGTGAGGGAGCTCGCCGGCCACATCGTGCGCGCAGGCACCGCGTTCTCGTCGCACGTGTGGCGAAGCGCCGCCTCGGGAAACCTCGGCGGGTGGCAGGTGGCGCGCTGCCTTTTCTTCCTGCACGTGCTGACGGGCAGCGTCGGCACCAAGGGCGGAGTGGCGCCGAACAATTGGAACAAGTTCGTGCCGCAGCCGTTTGCCCAGCCGCCGGCCCAGAAGACCTGGAACGAGCTGCTGTTCCCGCGCGAGTATCCGCTGAGCCACTTCGAGATGAGCTTTCTCCTTCCGCACCTGCTGCGCGACCAGAGAAAGAAGCTCTCGGTGTACTTCACCCGCGTCTACAACCCGGTCTGGACCAATCCCGACGGCGCCTCCTGGATGGAGATGCTGCTCGACGAGAGCAGGGTCGAGCTGCACGTCGCGCTGACGCCGACCTGGAACGAGACCGCGTACTTCGCCGATTACGTGCTGCCGATGGGGCACGCGACCGAGCGCCACGACCTGATGAGCCAGGAGACCCACGCGGGACGCTGGATCGGCTTTCGCCAGCCGGTGCTGCGCACCTATCGCGAGGAGAAAGGCGAACGCTTCGAGCACACGTATCAGGCCAATCCCGGCGAGGTCTGGGAGGAGGACGAGTTCTGGAACGAGCTGTCGTGGCGCATCGACGCGGACGGCTCGCGCGGCATTCGCAAGCACTTCGAGAGTCCCTACCGGCCGGGCCAGAAGATCAGCGTCGAAGAGCACTACCGCTGGATGTTCGAGAACAGCGTGCCGGGGCTGCCGCAGGCCGCGGCGGCGCAGGGCATGCAGCCTCTGGAATACATGAAGAGAGTGGGGGCGTTTGCGGTGCCGGGCGAGACCTATTCGAAGCACGAGACCCCCCTGAACGAGAAGGAGCTTGCAGGATCGCGCACCGATGAATCCGGGCGGGTGCTGAGCGCCGCAGGGAAAGTCATCGGCGTCGAGGTCGACGGCCGGAAGGTGCACGGGTTCGACACCGAATCGAAAAGACTCGAGATGTACTCGAAGACTCTCAAGGACTGGGGATGGCCGGAGTACGCGCTTCCAACCTACATCCAGAGCCACGTCCACTGGTCGAGGATCGACTCCGGCAAGGGCGAGTACCTGCTGCTGCCGACGTTCCGTCTGCCGACGTTGATCCACACCCGCTCGGGCAACAGCAAGTGGCTGTACGAGATCTCTCACAGCAATCCCCTGTGGGTTCACCCGATCGACGCGCGCAGGATCGAGATCGGCACCGGAGGGCTGGTGCGAGTGACGACCGAGATCGGCTACTTCGTTTTGCGCTGCTGGGTGACCGAGGGATTGCGGCCCGGAGTGGTCGCGTGCTCGCATCACCTGGGGCGCTGGCGCCTCAAGGATTCGCCGGAAGGATTGCGCTGGGCGGGTTCCCTGGTCGATCTCAGCCGGCAGGATGGCACCGTGAGGATGCGCGTGGTCGAGGGAGTCCGGCCGTTCAAGAGCGAAGACCCCGACTCCGAGCGCGTGTTCTGGAGCGAGGGCGGCGTTCACCAGAACCTGACGTTCCCGGTCCATCCCGACCCGGTGAGCGGCATGCACTGCTGGCATCAGAAGGTGACGGTCAAGCGTGCCGAGCCCGACGACCGCTTCGGCGACGTATTCGCCGACCTCAGAAAAGCGCGAGCCGTCTACGACGAGTGGCTCAGGATGACCCACCCCGCGCCCGGCCCCGGAAACCTGCGCCGCCCCCTGCACATGCTCCGCGCCTTCCGCCCCGACGATTCCGCGTACTACTTCGGAGAAACCCGATCCAGCCGCCCCTCTGGAGATTGAAAACGCGTGATCCGTATCGGCCGACGCACGGATCCGGGACGCACCCAACCATGCGCGCAGAGACAAGAGTCGACGAACCGCGCGGCACGTCACGGGTTCGATATCGACTCCCTGCGATCACGAATTCGGATCGGGGAGCGGACCCAGTGCAGAGAGGGGACTTCGCACTCCCATGGCAGGTCACCCGCTTCGAGAGGCCTGCTTCCCGGGCCGCTCACGCCGGTTACACAGACCGCGCGCTCCTCATTATTCGAGACCTGCGATAACATCCCGGACCTTGGGATGCCGTCCGGTAGCCCTACGCTTCGGGAGTCCAATATCCGGGGTGGCGGCGGAATGGACGGAACAGGTGAAGTAAGTGTTGGGCCGACAAAGTACATCAGTCACCCGCTGAATCAGTCGAGAGGACGACGTAATACGTGATGCTCATCGTCCCTGAGCGACTTGCCGCCACGTGCCACGGGATGCCGGAGCGCTCCGCCTGGCTCGAACGGCTGCCACACGTCGTCCGCGAGCTGCAGGACCGATGGACGCTGTCGCTGGGAGCCCCCTTCGACGGCAGCGAGGTGAGCTGGGCGTGGGTCGCGCCCGCCGTGCGCGGAGACGGTACCCGCGCTGTGCTGAAAGTCGGCATGCCGCACATGGAAGCGGCACACGAGGTTCAGGCGCTGCGCCTCTGGGATGGTGACCCGACGGTGCGGCTGCTCGAATCCGATGCCGACCTCAACGCCATGCTGCTGGAGCAGTGCGAACCTGGCACGGCGCTCCGCGAGCGGCCAGTGCCGGAACAGGATGTCGTCATCGCCGGGCTGCTCCGTCGTCTCTGGCGCAGACCAGCGGCACCGCACCCCTTCCGTCCGCTCTATGTGATGACCGCGCACTGGGCAGATGAGACGATGGCAGCCGCCCGCCGCTGGCCCGATCCAGGGCTGATTCAAGCAGGCCTCCGGTTGTTGGAGGAGCTGCCTCGGCCGTCACCCGACGACGTGTTGCTCGCCACCGATCTGCACGCAGGCAATGTCCTGCAGACGAAGCGAGGGCCGTGGCTGGTGATCGATCCCAAGCCGTTCGTCGGGGATCGTGCCTACGACGCGACACAACATCTCTTCAACTGCAGGAAGCGGATGTTCACCGCCCCGCACGCAACGATCCACCGCTTTGCCGACCTCCTCGAGGTCGATGACGAACGCGTCCGACTGTGGATGTTTGCGCGCGCGGCGGCGGAGCCCCGCGAGCGCTGGGACGAAGACTCCATCACCTTGGCGAGGGCGCTGGGATGAGTGCGCAGCGGCAAGTGGGCGGCCCAACAACCGGTAGCAGCGGACGGCGCTCGCGCGCCGCCGCTGAACCGGAGCGTTCGGCGGCACGTCAATGGCCGCGTCGCGGGAACAGAAGCAGCCTTACCGAGAACTTCCGGAGAAGACGGCTCGAATGAAGGAATCTGATCTCTACCTGCCACTGAAGCGGTTTCTGGAATCTCAGCACTATGAGGTGAAGGGGGAGGTGCAGGACTGCGATGTGCTGGCGGTACGCGGCAAGGAGGCTCCCGTTGTCGTCGAACTGAAGGTCTCGCTCAATCTCGACGTCATCCTTCAAGCTGTCGAAAGGC
>Ga0247727_10000522_pt1 | contig 93876 bp, 80 predicted proteins | sample WisWelCaveWW1625_FD_202498 | JGI IMG/M metagenome (GOLD analysis project Ga0247727, IMG submission 202498) | Biofilm microbial communities from Wishing Well Cave, Virginia, United States - WW16-25 | ecosystem: Environmental > Aquatic > Deep subsurface > Groundwater > Cave microbial mat | place...
CCCCTTAATTCACAGAGCGCTCTATATTAACGCCTTATGACGGACTAGCCCATAAAATGACCGAATTTGTATAAATTCAGTCATTTTTGAGACAGTCTTAAAATGAATTCCAAGCCAAGCAACTGCTTTTCTGTAACTTAGGCTTATAAATGCCTATTTATAATATATTTACTTAAACTAATAAAATACTATATAATTTAACAACTAAGCTTTATTAATTTTAGGTTAATAATATGGTTTCCGTTTTTAGTTCAGATTCAACATTTTTAGCGTCAAGCCTGGCTCAGGTAAAAGCACAAACCTCAGACGCAGGTGTCGCTACCGCCGTTGTAACCCAATTAAAAGACATTGCGCTTGAGCAGCTTGACGCACATCAGTTCGCGGGCTGGCTCGAAAGCATGCAGGGCTATCTTACAACAGCTTTGAAGGTCGAAGCCACAAGAGCAGATGCTGTGCAACTACTGCGCGGCGAGTGCGCAACCCGAACAAGCAAACAAGATATACTTATTTCCCAATTAGGGGCATTTGACGGCCATCGCGTCACAAAGATTCCCCAGCTGCGGGCCCTTCTTGAGGCTAGGAGAGATTTTGATTATTACGGCTTTAGAAACCAGTCTGGCTTTAGGACTTATGATCCCTCAACCCCTCCTCTTTGCTGCTACACCCCTATACACCCGGGAGCAACATTTGAATACCAAAGGGACACTCGAGATCCAGTTTCGACTTCTGTCGCAGATGTTTTGACAAGAAAATCCCATCTCGAACTCTTAGATTTAGGCGATCCTTTGGCTTATTACGCCGTTTTTAGCAGGATGCTTAAGACCAGACCTTGTTGCTCACAAGTGGCTTCAAAAGAGGGCGCAGATGCACTCGTAAAATACTTGGTCGAGACCTGTCATACCGCCTGGCCACACTCAAGTGCCGTGTGTGATTATAAAGCTGCAGCAGCAGCGTTGCTTGTCAGGGCTTTGAAGATAGATCCCGATAGCTTGTTTATCTACTCTGCTGGATCTAGTTCAGCTCTGGACCACTATTTTGGTGAAGCATCTATGCAACCAAAACCTGAGTATCAAAACTTTAAATGGAATTATCACACAGCACTAGGCGTGACAAGTTCTTCTGGAGAAAAATGGATACTCGATCCCATGCTAAAGCCAGACGATGCCCTTTCCATTGAGGATTGGACTCAACTGATTCATGCTGAAAATTGTATCCGAAGCGACACACCCCATCAAAAATCAAATGAATTTTATTGCCACGACGCAATGAAAGCTCAAGGCGGGATGAGGGAGCTTTTCCAGAATTCGCTTTCAAAAATATTGGGACAGATCCATGCAATTGAACGCCGCCTCCTCAGCAATGCGCCGGAAGAGGCGAGCGCTCACGCATCAAGCACATGCTAGCCTGAGCACTTATTCAACCGTTGTTAAGATGCATAGGCACTGCAAGCCATCGCCACAACCAAAATCGGTCAGGCCGTCACCTGATGTGACGGTCAGTCCGACTTGATCGAGATTGACCCTTAAAGCTTCAGCGATGTTGCGCCGCATGGCGTCGATTCGGCTCTGCAGAAGGGGGCGTTTGCCTTCTATGCTGAGCGCTGCGTGCTGGATGCGCTGCTTCTCCAGCGTTTCAAGGGCTTTTTCCAAGTAGACGCGGCTATCTGTGATCCCATCCTTATGGCAGAGATCATTGGCGATGCCACCTAAAATGGGCACGCCTGTCAAAGAGGTGATGGCCTTGCAGAGAGCGTGAAAGACGACGTCCCCATCAGAATCAGCGGCGAGGCCTGGAACATCGGCAAAGATCAGACCGGCAATCACGCACGGTTTGGTGAGCTCTGGAGGAAGAAACCGGTGGCTGTCTTGCCCAAGACCGACGCGCACTATGGGAAACGGTTTGGCGGGATCCATAGATCTCCTGAATTTTCAAAGAAGCGATCATGATAACGCAAAGAGCTTTGTTTTTACACCGCTCTATTTTCATGCATCTGAAGAGCTGGTTCTTTTTAAGTTTTACAGGTGAGCAGCGCTTTTTCGCGCGCGTGGCGCTCTAGCGCCAGTTCGATTAAGCGGTCGAGCAGTTTGGCGTAGGGCAGCCCTGAGGCTTTCCAGAGTTGGGGGTAGGGACTGCGATTGGTGAAGCCTGGAATGGTATTGATCTCATTCACGATAAGATCACCATTTTCTTTGAGGAAGAAATCGACGCGCGCCATCCCTTCGCAACACAAGATGTGAAAGGTGTCGATAGCTAACTGCTGCACTTTTTGAGTGATTTCTGGAGGGAGTTCAACGGGGAGCTTGAAATCGGCACCACCGACGTATTTGGCATCGTAGGAGTAAAATTCTTCGTGGGGAATCACTTCGCCAGGCAGCGAGGCGATAGGATGTTCATTGCCAAGCACAGAACACTCGATCTCGCGACCGCGTATGAACTTCTCGATGAGGATCTTTTGGTCATATTTAAAGGCGTCGTCGATAGCGGGAAGAAAGTCGCTCTCTGACTTGACTTTGGAGATGCCCACGGAGGAGCCTAGATTCGCAGGCTTGACGAAGAAGGGCAGACCGAGCTCTTTCACGACATTGGCAAAGTTAAGTTGTTTGCGCTCGTGAACACGTACACAGATAAACTGTGCGATCGGAATGCCAGCATCGCGAAGTAAGCGTTTCATCACGTCTTTGTCCATGCCAACAGCAGAGCCTAGCACACCTGCGCCGACAAAAGGGATGTTAGCGAGTTTGAGCAGGCCTTGCACGGTGCCATCTTCGCCAAAAGTGCCGTGCAGAATCGGAAAGATCACATCGAGCTGGAGCGCTTTGCCCAAGCGGTTATCCGCTACACTCACAATCTCTTTGCGCTCGTCTTGAGGTAGCAAGATGAGCTGCTCTTTTCCGCCCTCGAAGCGCACAAGGTGGGGATTATGCGCATCCGTGAGGTATTGAGTTGCATTGCGCAAATGCCATGCTCCGCTCTTGTCGATGCCGATGAGGGAGATGTCGTATTTTTGCTTATCGAGTGCTTCAACGATGTTCTTAGCTGAGAGGAGCGAGACTTCGTGTTCTGCTGATTTGCCGCCAAAAAGAATTCCAAGTCGTATTTTTCTGTTTTCCATTTTTTTGCTCCCGCGATTGCGCTAGAATCAGTTTTTATAGCTCGTTTAAGGGGCATATGTCCACCAGTTTATTGCATATTGCGAACACTTTCTTCGAATGGGAGTGTGAAGCGGATCCCCATGTGGATCTGTATCAGGCGTTTCACAAACATCCTGTTTATCTGCAGTTGCAGTTTTTGCCTTTGCTCTATGCTAATCCAGGAGAAGAGATCGTGTGTTCCGACTTGCCTGAGGAGGAATATATCGCCAGATGTCCCATGCGCTTAAGGGATTTGCGCGCTAACTTTTCAGGTGCGATGATAGAAACTTGGGGAGCGTCTCAGATCGTGCAGAAATGGGCCGCAGCCAAGGGAATCGTTTATAAAATGCCTCCCTACGAGGTGGTTAAACAGATCAATGCTAAGGACTTTACGCTTGAGATGACCTCGAGACTTCCCAGTGCAACACTTGTAAGGGATGAAACAGAAGCTAAGCGCTGGCTCGAATTGCAAACGGGTCCTTGCGTGTTCAAGTCGTGTTTTGGCGTCTCAGGCCGCGGACATTTGCATGCTGAACCAGGGGAAACGTCGTGGGAAAAGATCCTGACTTTTTTGAAGCGGGAGTGGCAAGCAGACAGGCCGGTAGTTGCTGAGCCGTGGGTCCAGCGAGTGCTCGACTTCAGCACGCAGTGGAAGATCGCGCCGTCTGGCGATATCGCTTTTATAGGGGCGACTTTGATGGGCAACGATGCGCGGGGAGGTTACCTATGGAGTCGTTCGGGGTCAGAGGCGCAGCTTTTCTCTGCCTATCGCAGTTTTGTCGATGATCAAAAAGTGATTGCTGAGTCTCTACTGAGACATGTCTCTCAACTGGGCTACTTTGGTGAAGTAGGGCTCGACGCGATGCTCTTTCGCCAAGGCGATCGCGTTGCACTGCATCCCGTAGTCGAGATGAATGCACGTAAAACAATGGGTTGGGTCTGTGCCACTTTCCAGCAAAAGCAGTTTCCAACACAAGTTGTGCAACTTGAATACACAACTGAAAAAACGGGACTGCTTCCGCACACACTTGTGACACGGTCTGCGAAAAAAATTCACTTCGAGAGAAATCTGCAGATGCATGTTTACAATTAATGCCACGGAGAGATATACCAGGCTCGGTCACAAGCTTGGAATTACGCCCCAGATTTTTTGTCTGACGCAGCGTGGAACTCGAAGCAATCTTCCTGCCAGCTTGTGAAGGCAAGCGCCAATTCAGACGAAAAAAAATGGCCACAGAAATTCCAAACTCATGGCCGAGTCTGGTATAATGTTATGATTCGGGAGCGCACATGGACATTTTGAAGATCAAGGGTGGAAAACCGCTAGAGGGCACCGTACGAGCTGGCGGAGCGAAGAATGCAATCACGAAACTGCTGGTGGCCTCTTTGCTATCCGATCGACGCTGTACGTTTTACAATGTCCCCGATATCGCCGAAGTAGAAGTCACAGTCGATCTGTGCCGTGAGATTGGTTCAGTTGTGCATTGGGACCGCAGCGAGGGTGTGATCGAGATCTGCACCAAAGAATTAAAAACAGCTTATGTTCCCCAGCGCTTTTCAGGATCGAACCGGATTCCTATCTTGATGATCGGCGCACTGCTCGGGCGCACAGATGAAGATATCATCGTACCGACAGCTGGCGGGTGCAAAATCGGCAAACGTCCTGTGGATTTTCACTTGTCTGCTCTCGTGCGCCTGGGCGCTGAGATCGAATACCGCGAAATGAAAAAAGAAGGCGCCTACCTGGCCAGAGCGCATCAGGGCTTAACTGGCGCTGTCATTGAACTGCCGTACCCTTCGGTGGGTGCTACAGAAAACACGATCCTGGCCGCTGTACGCGCGAAGGGCAAAACGGTGATCAAGAATGCGGCAATCGAGCCTGAAATTGTCGATCTGATCCTCTTTTTACAAAAGCTCGGTGTGGGCGTCGGCATCGATGCCGACCGCACGATTCATATCCACCAAACCCACCATTTCTACGACGTGGAGCATCACGTCATCACCGATCGGATTGAAGCGGCATCGCTTGCCTTGGCTGGCATCAGCACCAAAGGGCGTGTCTTTGTCGAAGGCGCACAACATCACCACATGATCACCTTCCTCAATAAATTGCGCGAGGTCGGCGCAGGATTCGAAGTGAAGAAAGAAGGGATCGAATTTTTCCATCAAGGCCCTTTGCGCGGTGGTTTGCACATCGAAACAGATGTCCACCCTGGGTTCATGACTGACTGGCAACAACCCTTTGTTGTTTTGCTCACCCAAGCTGCTGGAGCCTCTGTCATTCACGAAACTGTCTACGAGAACCGCTTTGGCTATACAGAAACACTTAAACTCATGGGTGCTGACATCGAACCCTTCACGCAATGTTTGGGAGGTAGAGAGTGTCGCTTCGCGTCGCACAACTACCATCACAGCATTGTGATCAAAGGACCCACGCCGCTTGTATCCAAAGATATCGCTATCCCAGATCTGCGCGCAGGTTTTGCCTACGTGATGGCTGCCCTGCTGGCCCCTGATGAAAGTCAGATCTCCGGCGTACAGTTCTTGGATCGTGGCTATGAACATCTTGTAGAAAAACTATCTGGTCTAGGAGCTGACATCACGCGCACATCGCAAACGAAATCCTCTGAAACTTCGCTCGACCCGATCGTCTCCGCCCTCACTGCTCAATCTGGGAAAAAACTAGCTAAAACTTGAGGCAGTTGCGAAATTGAAGCGACAGTGGAAAATCGAAGATTTTGAACCCCATTGCGTAGGACAGGCCTTGCCCGTCCGACGCGTTGACGGCGGCCTACCCGAGAGGGTAGGCGAGGAGGCGCGGACGCGAGTGGGGTTCGAAAGGGCGATTTTACGCGTCGAAGAGTGTTGCAATTGGCTCACTTGAGTGGTTTTGTAGTGTTTAGAGACTGTCCGCAAACTAGACCTTCGATCTTTGAGCGCTTTTTGCGATCTTTTTCCTTCCCCTCCTCAGCCATGTCATCGTCCCGACATTATCTTCGTCAGGGGAGAAAAAATCTCATCGAAAAGCCCTTCAAATCTCTAAAAGGCCTGGTTTGTGGACAGTCTCTTAAAGCATCATGGTGGGCCGCAGCCTGCCTCTTCATTGCAGTGCTTTTTGCTTCTAGCGTTAAGCTCTATGCGCAAAACGGAGTGAGCTCTTACGTTTGCGACAATCTAAACAACAGGCTGCTTGTCGTCGATTCAAACTCTTTGGTGATCTCTACAATCCCTTTGGGGGCCTCCCCTGATTTAATCGCTTTCACACCTGATAACGCCTTTGCATACATCACTAGTCGAGTAACGAATAGTGTGCTTGTACTCAACACGTCGACAAGTCAAGTCATCGCGACAATTCCCGTGGGCAACGCTCCTACTTTCATCGCAGCTGCGCCCGATGGTTCTACCATGTACGTCGCCAATAGAGACTCCAACTCTGTTGCATTCATTAGCACTGCTACCAATACAGTTGTAAATACGATTCTGGTGGGAACTACGCCCTTTGGTGTAGCTGTAACGCCGGATGGCACGCAAGTCTATGTTTGCAATTCAGGGGATAATACTGTTTCTGCGATCGACACAAGCACAAATGTTGTTACCACCATTCCTGTGGGTTCGCAACCGTATGCATTAGCTGTGATGCCCAATGGCACAAGTGTCTATGTTTCTAACGAAACAGATGACACTCTTTCTGTGATCAGCACTGCAAGTAACACCGTCACTGCAACTGTGCCCTTCCCCTTAGGGACCAGCAATCCCTTAACATTAACCATCACTCCAGACAGCACAAAAGTCTATGCTATTGTACAAGCAACCCAAATAGTTGCTGTTGTCGAGACAGCCACAAATACCGTCACAACCACGATTTCAATCACAAGCAACGATCCAGAATTTATAGCGATTACACCTGATGGAACACAGGTTTGGGTAGTTTGCACCATAGGCAACATTGAGGTCATCAATACCACAACAAACACGGTGATCAACAATATTAATCTTGGAGGCCCTCTTCCTGTTGGAATTGCATTTTTCACGACACCGCCGCCGCCCTCATTTGCTTATGTGACAAATTTTAATAGCAACACAGTTACAGTGATCGACAATACCCCAGCACATAACATTCTAGCTACAATTCCTGTTGGGAACGGCCCTCAGGGCATCGCGGCCACAGCTAACCACGCATTTCTCTATGTCTCGAATACACAAGACGACACGGTTTCTGTGATCAATACGTTGACAAACACAGTTGTCAACACAATCCCAGTAGGGCTTGACCCGCGTTATCTAGCAATCACCTCAGATAGCACCAGGGTTTTTGTGCCTAACTTAGACTCGAATACAGTTTCCGTCATCAACACCATTTCCAATGCGGTAACGCATACCATCACCGGTATCTCTGGGCCTTTTGCAGTCACTATTTCCCCAGACAATTCTCTTGTTTATGTTGCGGGCGGAAATAGTTACGTCATCTACGTTATCGACGCTCTCACAAATGACGTTTTGAATATCTTCAACTATTCTCCGAACATAGGAGGTGCGCGTGGCATCACGATCTCACCAAACGGCACAATCCTTTACGTTGCAGATACATTTAACAACCAAATCTTCGTCATTCAAGCTTCCAGCGGCCAGGTCCTAGCCAGCATTCCTATCGTTCTCCAACCCTTCGGCGTCGTGGTCACTCCCGACGGGAAGTTTGTTTACGAATCTAACATTACATCCACAACTTCTTCGGTGATCAGTACTGCGACCAATACACTCTTCACAACCATACCTATTGGCGGGGTCAGTACCTCGCTAGCAATCAGTCTAGATGGCTCCCAAGTGTGGGTCAATAATGACAGCAATGACACCAATGCCATCATTAATACGGCGACAAATGCCGTCATTGCCAATCCGCCTAGCGGCGGCGCTCTACCCTCGAGTATTGTGCTCGTCCCTCCTCCATTTGCCTACGTCACAAATAGCGGCAGTGGTAACCTCTCGCTTTTCAACACGAATCCAGCTGGGGCGGTGCAAACGCTCCCTGTGCAAAATACGCCAACAGGGATTGCCATCAACGCCTCCTTCACACGCATTTACGTTACGAACGCCAATTCAAACTCTCTTTCAGTGATCAATGCCAACAACAATCTACCCATCGCGACGATCCCGGTAGGCAGTATACCTTTTTCTGTAGTCCTTTCTTCGAACGGAACAATGGCTTATGTGACAAATGCTGCCTCTAACAACGTTTCGATTGTTAACACACTGATAAATAGCGTCGTCGGGACGATACCGGTGGGAACCTTCCCTGTCGGCATCACGTTGAACCCTGGAGGGACTCAGCTCTATGTCGCTAATTCCACAAGCGACACGGTTTCCGTCATTGACGTAGCATCAGGGACGGTAATAAATACGATCCCTGTAGGCAATGCTCCACAAAATGTCGCTTTCTCTTCTGATGGGAGTAAAGCTTACGTCACAAATGCTGGCAGCAATAATGTCTCTGTGATTAATACTGCGACCGGGACGATCATCACCACAATTATTGCAGGAACCGAGCCTTATGGCGCTCTAGCCGTACCTCAGAACAATGAGGTCTACATCACCAATGCTGGTGATAATACTGTCAGCGTGATCGACACCCTAAGCGATACGGTGACTTTCATAATTCCAGTCGGCACAACCCCCAGAAACGCAGCCCTCACCCCTGACGGCAGTCAGATCTGGGTTGCCAATGCAGCAAGCAACAATATCACTGTGATTAATAGTGCGTCGCACACCGTGATCAATACCCTCAGCAATTTAGCAGGAACCTTGAGCCCTTTTTCGATCGCTTTCCCTCCCGCAGCTTCCCCCTCTTCCCTGCTGCCTTTTTTCCTAGCCTCACCTTCTAACTTTAAAGGTAAAACGCATAAAATAGAGTTTGCCACGCAAACCGAATACTTCCATCGCCTAACATGGAACCCAAGCCCTTACATCGCCATTTCTGAGTATCAACTCTTCCGCAACGGCGTCCAGATCGCTACCATCGGACCTAACGGCCCCTTCCAATACGATGATCACAATCGCCGGAAAAAAGAAGTGGACACCTATACCTTAATCGCGTTTGATCAGGCAGGAAACACAAGTCTTCCCATAACGATCGTGGTCAAGTAGATGAGACAGTGGTGGATTGCAACTTTTATATTTTCCAGCCTCAGCCAGCTTAGCGCCGTCGAATGCTCTGCTATACGTTCTGGCTTTGAAGTCAGTGGACGCGCAGCAGCCTACATTCCCAGCTCACATAAAATCAGAGAGATTTATGGGACCGCGTGGGGAGATTATCAGCTCGAACTCAGCCAATCCTTCCTACGCCACTACAGTATGTGGCTAGGCGCGCAGTACACCTATAGCAATGGGCACGCGCTCAGCTGCCACAAATGCCCCCATCCCCGCACCCATATCGATTATATCCCGATCAGCCTTGGCGCACGCTACAACTTCTACCTTGGCCACTGCTTTAACCTCTACTTAGGCGCCGGCATCACTTATGGCTTTGTTTACATCCACGACCACTGGCCCCTTGTGCATCGCCATCTCTCGCAAAGCGGCTTTGGCGGCATCTTCAAGCTTGGCGCTAAGTATTATTTTAACCGCCACTTGTTCATAGAAACCTTTGCTGATTACCGCCTGCAACGCTTCTCCTTCCATAAGTCCCACTCCCTCAACCACTTCGTTGGGCGAGACCACCTCAACCTCGACGGCACCCTCCTCGGCGGCGGCATCGGCGCGCGCTTCTAAGAGGCTGTACTATTACCCCGAGCCCCAAATAGGTGACAACCTGCTTGCTGTGGCTTCGCCATTTTGAAGGGCTTTTCAAAGAGTTTTTTTCTCCCCTGACGAAGAATGGCTGAGGAGGGAGAGGAAAAAGATCGCGAAAAGCGCTCAAAGATCGAAGGCTTAGGTTTTAGTACGGCCTTTCAAGTGGTTTTGATTGTCCTTCTGCCCTATTTAGTTTAAAATCTCCTGGTTTTTGAATGTGAATCGTGTTTATGCATACTCCTCAGCGCTGGAGACAAATCCAACGCGAAAATTTTACCGACTGGCGCAAGCTCCTAGCGTATCTACAACTAGAAAGCGTAGAGGACCGCGTCATTCAGCGCAGCAGCTTCTCCCTCAATTTACCCATACGCCTGGCGCAAAAGGTGGCGAAGGGAACAATCGATGACCCGATTCTGCGCCAGTTTCTGCCCATGCAGGAAGAAAACCACCAAGATCCCCGTTTCTCCATCGATCCCGTGCAGGACAATGCGTTTCGCAAAGCGCCTAAGCTTCTGCATAAATACCCCGGCCGCGCCCTCCTCGTGACCACGAGCGCCTGCGCCATGCATTGCCGCTACTGCTTTCGCAAAAATTTTGAGTATGAAACGGGCACGCGCTCATTTGAAGATGAGCTAACGCAGATCTCTGCCGACCCCACTTTGTCAGAGATCATTTTGAGCGGTGGAGATCCCCTCTCTTTGAGCGACGCAGAGCTTGGCTCGCTCATCGCACACTTAGAGAGCATCCCCCATTTAAGGCGTTTGCGCTTTCACACCCGCTTTCCCATCGGCATTCCTGAAAGGCTCGATGAGTCCTTCCTCAAACTACTCAGCGCCTGCAAGCTCCAAGTGATCTTCGTGATCCACTGCAACCACCCCAAAGAGCTGGATGCCGATATTTTTCAGGCCCTGGCCCAAGTGCAGCGCCTAGGCATCCCTGTGCTATGCCAAACAGTCCTGCTTCAAGGGGTCAACGATTGTGAGACGATTTTGAAAGAACTCTTCGAGACACTCAGCAATCACGGCATTCTGCCCTATTACCTGCACCAGCTCGACCCAGTACAAGGATCGATGCATTTTGAAGTTGATGTGGAAAAGGGCAAGAGGCTCATTCAGAGTTTAAGAGACCAGCTCTCAGGGTACGCTGTGCCCCACTTTGTGGCAGAGATCCCCTTCCAAAACAGTAAGACTGTGTTAAATTAGACGTTACATCCTGTCGAGGGTTTTTAAACCCAGAATGTGCAAGCCTCGTTCCAAGATTTTACCAGTTGCCTCGCACAGAAGCAGACGCGAATCCTCCTGATCAGACCCTTCGACGCGGCAATCGCGGAAGAACGCATTGAATTTTTCTGCAAGCAGGTAGAGATAGTCGCACAGCCGGTTGGGCAGTAAATCGCGCGACATCATCTCGAGCGTCTCGCCAAACTGACGAAGATGCAGACCCAAGGCGATCTCAGATGGGTGCTCTAACACGATTTGAACCGTGATCTCATCGACAACTTTATTTACTTTGCGCTTGATCCCTTGGATACGCACGTAGGAGTAGAGCAGAAAAGCTGCTGTATTGCCCTCGAACTTGAGCATCCGCTCGTAACTGAAGACATAATCCTTCACCCGATGACAGGAAAGATCGGCGTATTTGATCGCGTCAATGCCAAGTACACCAGCCAGATGATCTACCTCCAATTCCGAAAGATCTGGCAGGCGCTCCTTCACGATCCCTTTCGCTGCGCACACAGCTTCTAAGAGCAGATCGATCAGCTTCTCTGAATCACCCGAACGCGTTTTAAATTTTTTGCCATCCGGGCCGAGAACCACACCAAACGGCACATGATCCACGCGTACACGCGCTGGATCGAGATACCCAGCCTTCTCAGCCGCCTTAAATAACATGGCAAAATGCAAGCTTTGGCCAGCGTCTGTCAGGTAGATGATCCGATCTGCGCGCTCCACTTCGATGCGATGGCGAATAGCCGCCATATCTGTGGTATCGTAGTTATACCCACCGTCCGACTTCTGCACGATCATCGGCAACGGCGCACCCTCGCGCGCTACGAAACCCTCTAAGAAAATGCATTTGGCCCCGTCAGACACTTTGACGAGCCCCTTGCGCTCTAAATCCGCCACCACATCAGCTAGAAACGGATTGTAAAAAGACTCGCCCCGCTCTTTGATGCCCACGTCGAGCAGATCGTAAATCTCTTGAAAAGCTAGACGCGAAATATCGCAAATGATCTTCCAGGCTTTAAGCGCCTCAGGATTTCCACCCTGAAGCTGCACCACTTGCAGTTGCGCCCTGCGCTTAAAATCGGAATCCTCATCAAAACGCTTCTTGGAAGCCCTGTACCACTGCATCAAATGCGGCAAGTCGGTCTTTTCGCCCCCGCGTAGCACGTTTGGAGCTTCCTCTTGCATGTAGGCGATCAACATGCCAAATTGCGTACCCCAATCGCCAATGTGATTGAGACGCAGCACATCGTGTCCAAGAAACTCAAATAAGCGCGCAATCGCATCACCAATAATCGTGGAGCGCAAGTGCCCCACATGGAGCTCTTTGGCGATATTAGGGGATGAAAATTCGACGATGACCTTTTGCCGCTTCTCAGGCAACGACACACCGAGACGCGGATCTTTAAGTAAAGCACTCGCCTCGCGCGACAAAAAAGCCGCATCGAGCGTGATATTGATAAATCCAGGACCTGCAATCTCCAGATTAGCAATCATCGGCTTGCCAGCTTGATTGCGCTCAAAATGACCCACGATCGCCAGCGCCACATCGCGCGGGTTTTTCCCCAGCGCTTTGCCAATTTTTAAAGCGCTATTGCATTGATAATGTCCAAATTGCGCTTGCGTGCTATGTGTGATTTCCGAGCGCAGCAAATCAGAGTTTAAAGGAAGATCTTGACCAAACGCCATTTTGAGCGCAGCGTCTGCTTTGGCGTGTAGAGTCGCAATCAAATCTTTCATCGGTTAAATCTTTAGGTTTTTTTTTGCAATGCATGATGAAAGCAAGGAGGCTCGACACGTTTACCAACGCCATACTTCAAACGGTAATCGGCAAGCATCATGCAAGCCTTTTGTGTCGAACAGCGATTTTGCTGCGCGATGTTATAAATCAGCACGAGCTTATCGTAAATCTGATCAACACGACGTCTTGCCGCAAACGGATTGTAGCCTTGAGGGTCGAGCTCAGAAGAAACGTTGATAAGTCCCCCCGCATTGATCACAAAGTCGGGCGCATACAAGATGTTACGAGCAAACAACTCTTCAGCATCAGAATCTTTCATCAACTGGTTGTTGGCAGAACCCGCAATCGCACGGCATCTTAAACGAGGGATCGTCTTTTCACTTATCACACCCCCCATGGCACAGGGAGCAAGTACATCGCAAGGCACATAAAGAATCTCTTCTGGCGAAACAACCTGTGCACCTGTCGCCTTAGCCACCTTGTGACATTTTTCAGCGTCTATATCCGTCACCACCAACTTGGCACCATGCCAGAACAAGAAATGTACCAGTTCCCAACCCACACTACCCAGTCCCTGGACCGCCACAACGCGATTTTCCAAGCTGTCAGAACCATAGAGCTTATGCAGCGCAGATTGAATACCCCTGAAAGTCCCCCACGCCGTAAACGGCGACGGGTTTCCACTACTGTCCTCATAGGGCAAGCCTACAACGTAAGGGTTGACCTGACTAATCAGCGCCATATCTTCCGGCGTCGAGCCCACATCCTCAGCGCAGATGTATTCCCCACCCAAACTGTTGACCGCCAACCCAAAAGCTTGAAGCATCTCACGAGTTTTTCCTCGCTTAGGATCGCAAATGATCACGCTTTTAGCACCACCCCAACCCGTTTCAGAGAGCAGAGACTTATAGGTCATGCCACGCGCCAGGCGCATCACATCGCTCATCGCCGCTTCATAGGAAGAATAAGGGTAGATACGCGTGCCTCCCAAGGAAGGACCCATCGCAGTGCTATGAATGCAAATGATCGCATTCAGTCCAACATGCTTGTTAGTGACCTTGTAGACTTTTTCGTAACCTGCAACACTCACCTCTTCGATGGAAAAGGATTCTTCCTGCGCAAGAACCATGCCGATCTCCCCAAAAAGTTTTAAGTAGTTTTCAAAAAAAATTTTGCAATATTCATTTAGTAAAAGCGTACCAAGACTAGGGATCTAAAATCAATCTCAGATTAGTTATCCTAGACAAATTCCTTTTTGATCACTATATCGATAAATTTAAGCCCATTGGAGGAGTCATGTCATTGCCTACTAGTTTTTCTGGAATGCCCGCTGAAGAAGTACAACGCTCTTTCCGCAATATCTGCATCGAATTCAAGAAAATAGTTAACACTTCAAAAAATATCGACCAACTTCAAACCCAAATGGAGCGCTTTCTAGGCGCCTGCAAGCATGTAGATTGGCATGTCCATACCTCCGGCACATACCATCAAGACGAAGGCGTAAAGGCCGCTGACCGCGTCTGGAAAGAGTTTAAACGCTATGTCCTAGCGCTCCTCACCGGCACAGCCAGCCCGCACGACCTCCTCGCCGCCATCACCGACATCGAACGCCTCCTCGCCACCCACAAAATCACCTAACCCATACAAATTAGGTTTTTGTTTTTTCTTTTGGTTTTTTGTTGGTAAAGGCTCGTTGCCGCTTCTTGAGACAGTCGGGACAAGCGCTACGCCATGTCCCCGCTGCCCTTAGTTGAGCCTCATTTCGCTTTGCCAAATCGCGTGCTCGTCGGGGGGCCGTGCGCAGCACTAACCCCCCGCGCCCCACCCTGTAGGCCTTTCTTCAGTCGCAAGCCTTTCAGTTAACCACTCATGTACAGCTCCCTCTGAAAAGCCTATCGGTGTGGGCTCTCCTGCGGCAGCGATTTTGCTTTGCGATCTGAGGCCGCGGGCTGCCATGAGCACAGCTGCCTGAAGCAGCTGTGTCGCATGGCAGAGCCAGTTTTGGGAACAGCCCCAATCCTTCGGTTGGGGCAAGATCATAGCGTATGCTTCCCGTTAAAACACACTATTCAACTTTGACTGCAAAGCTCTATGCTTGCTCAGGAAAATTAGAGACGCAACCGAAGGATTGAGATGACCCCCGCTATCTGAGACGATGTCCACGGGGAGGTAAGCGCACAGGATAGCCCGCATTTCGCCCCAACCGAAGGATTGGGGCTGTTCCCAAAACTGGCTCTGCCATGCGACACAGCGATAGCTGTGCTCATGGCAGCCCGCGGCCTCAGATCGCAAAGCAAAATCGAAGCACAGGAGAGCCCACACCCGATAGGCTTTTCAGAAGGCGTTTAGGGAGTATTTAGGTAAGCAGTGCGGCTTTCTGAAAGGCCTACAGGGGTGGGGCGCGGGGGGTTAGTGCTGCGCACGGCCCCCCGACGAGCACGCGATTTGGCAAAGCGAAATGAGGCTCAACTAAGGGCAGCGGGGACAAGGCAAAGCACTTGTCCCGACTGTCTCGAGAAGCGGCAATGAGCTCTCAGAAAAGAAAAAAAACAAAACCAACCTTTCCTCTTGTCCCGACTGTCTCAAGAAGCGGCAATGAGCTCTCAGAAAAGAAAAAAAACCAAAACCAACCTTTCCTCTTGTCCCGACTGTCTCAAGAAGCGGCAATGAGCGCTCACCAACAAAAAAACAAAAAGGAAAAACAAAAACCAATTACCCAGGGCAGCGGGGACAAGGCGTAGCACTTGTCCCGACTGTTAATGGAAGCGGCAATAGGCTCTTAGAAACAGAAAACCAAAGTGACCAACAAAAAGAAAGACCAAACGCTACTAGTCTTTCATGGTGAGGAGAAACTCGACGTTACTGTTGGTTTTCTTGAGTCGGCTTGTGAGCAGGTTCATGGCGTCGAGCGGGTTGAGATCGGCAAGCGCTTGGCGCATGCGGTAAATCTTCTCGAGCTCATCTGGGTGGAAAAGTAGTTCTTCTTTACGCGTACCACTCTTGATGATGTCAATAGCTGGCCACACTCTGCGGTCAGCGAGACGCCTGTCAAGGACAAGCTCCATGTTGCCTGTACCTTTAAACTCTTCAAAGATGACCTCATCCATGCGTGAGCCGGTATCGATGAGCGCTGTGGCAATGATCGTGAGCGAACCGCCCTCTTCAATATTGCGAGCTGCGCCAAAGAAGCGTTTGGGCTTATGTAGCGCGTTTGCGTCGACGCCTCCAGTGAGGATCTTGCCTGAGTGAGGCTCAACAGTGTTGTAAGCGCGCGCTAGGCGTGTGATCGAGTCGAGGAGGATAACGACGTCGTGGCCGTATTCGACGAGGCGTCTGGCTTTTTCGATGGCCATTTCAGCGACTTGCACGTGTCTCTCAGGTGGTTCGTCGAAGGTGGAGGACACAACCTCGCCCTTCACGCTGCGGACCATGTCTGTCACCTCTTCAGGGCGCTCACCGATCAGCAGCACGATCAACATGACTTCTGGATGATTGGTCGTGATCGCATTCGAGATGTTTTGCAGGATGATGGTTTTACCTGAACGCGGTGGCGCTACGATAAGGGCGCGCTGGCCTTTTCCAATGGGCGAAGTTAGATCAAGAACGCGCGTTGTCATGCGATCTTTAACTGTTTCCATGACGAGGCGAGAGCTGGGGTAGAGTGGCGTTAAGTTCTCAAAGAGGACGCGCTCGCGGGCTTTCTCTGGGAGCTTGTTATTGATCTTATCCACGCGGAGCAGTGCAAAGTATTTCTCTTTCTCTTTCGGAGAGCGAATCGTGCCGTAAACGGTATCCCCTTTTTTAAGGTCGAAGCGGCGGATCTGCGCAGGAGAAACGTAAATATCTTCAGCAGAAGGGAGGTAGTTGTAGTTGGGAGAGCGCAGGAAGCCGAATCCATCAGGCAGGACCTCTAGCACCCCTTCGCCAACGAGAACTTCGCCAGGCTTTTCAGAGAGGAACTTGACGACTTCGAAAACGATTTGAGATTTGGTGAGGGCACCGAGATTTTTCAGGCCGATATTACGCGCAAACTGATTGAGTTGCTCGATGTTCATGCGCTGAAGATCTGCGATTTTTGTCACGAGTTCAGATGGAGATGTCGCATCAGCTGTTTGTGGTTTTTCATGCTCAGGTTCTTGAACGCCTGGGATTGTGTCTTCTTGATTCATCGAAAACAAAACTCCTTATAAAGTGGAAAAAAGGTTGTTGATTTGAGATTTTAAATCGGCCAAAGAGCCGTTGTTAGTTACTACGTGGGTTGCGCGGGCTGCTTTTTGAGCGGGAGCAAGCTGTCTGGCCATGCGCAAATCAAATTCCTCGTATTTTTTACCCGTTGTCTTCATGAATCGCTTGCGGCACAGGGGGGTATCTGCAATGACGCTAACGACTGCGTCAAAGCGATCTTCAGCACCAGATTCGAACAGAAGAGGGATTTCAGCGATGAAAAACGTGTACTTCCCTTGAACTGCAACTTCTTGATACTTTTTTTCAATCTCATCAAAGACGGCGGGGTGAATGATCTTCTCCATAGCTTGCAATAGATCAGCGCGCTCAAACACTCGCTCAGCAATTTTCTTTCGATCTATTTGGGAGTCGCTGAGGATGTCAGTTCCGAGTAACCGGATTACTTGTTGACCTATGACAGTATTTGGAGATAACAGCTGGTGAACTACATCATCGGCGCTAATGACGTAGGCGCCGAGATCCTTAAAGATTTGACAGACAGTGCTTTTTCCGGCTGCCAAGCCACCAGTTATTGCTATTTTCTTTAATCTTAGCATTCGCTCCAATTCTTTCCAATGGAAATGTCGACGATGAGGGGTACGCGCAGCGGGATCACTTTTTCCATTATTTGTTTGACGGGCTGCTCTAGTGCATGTGTTTGGCCTTCTGGGACTTCGAAAAGCAGCTCATCGTGGATTTGCAGGATCATGCTTCCAAGCTCGGGCTGAGTGAGCAGCAGGTGCTCAATCTGGATCATCGCTATCTTGATCATATCGGCGGCTGTGCCTTGCAGTGGGGTGTTGATTGCGAGCCGCTCTGCTTGCGCACGGATCATGGGATTTTTGTTGTTGATCTCAGGAATGGGGCGTAGGCGTCCTGTGAGCGTGATCGAGTGGCCTGTTTGGCGGGCGCTTTCTTTGCAAAATTGAAGAAATTCCTTCACACGCTTGTAGCGCTCGAAATAGGTTTCGATGAAGGAGGCGGCTTCACTGTAGTCGATGCCTAGCTCTTGAGAGAGGCCAAAAGCCTGTTGTCCGTAGATGATGCCGAAGTTGACAGCTTTCGCTCTGTAGCGCATCTCTGAAGTGACTTCGGCCAGCGGTACGCCAAAGACTTGAGAAGCTGTGAAGGAGTGAATATCTTCCCCTGCTTGAAATGCTTGGATGAGGGCGGGGTCTTCTGAGAGGTGGGCCATCAGCCTCAGTTCGATCTGGGAGTAATCTGCAGAGAGGAAGAGATCTTGTGGGCGCTGGGGTCGAAAGGCTTCGCGGATGCGTTTGCCTGCACGTGTACGCACGGGGATGTTTTGCAGGTTGGGATCTTGTGAGGAGAGGCGGCCTGTGGCTGCCACAGATTGGTTGAATGTGCAATGGATGCGGTGCGTTTTGGGAAAAATTTGCTCGGGTAGTGCGTCGACGTAGGTGGAGCGCAGTTTTTCTAGTGTGCGATACTCGAGGATCTTTTTGATGATGGGCGAGTGGGCTTGCAGTGATTCGAGCACATCGGCGGCGGTGGAGTAGCCGGTGGCGGTTTTTTTGGGCGGATGGATCTGCAACTTCTCGTAGAGAATGGTGCTTAATTGCTTGGGAGAGTTGAGGTTGAATTCTTCGCCGGCGAGTTGAAAAATTTCTGTCTCGATCCGTTTGATCTCAGTATTGAGTTCGATCGACATGCCCTTGAGTTTCTCTACGTCGACAAAAATGCCGCGCCGCTCCATATGGAAAAGCACGGTGAGCAGCGGCAACTCCATCTCGTGGAAGAGCTGGGTGAGTTTGGTTTTTGTAAGTTCTTTTTCAAAGAGCACTTTGAGACGCAGCGTGTAGTCGACATCTTCACAGCAATAGGTTTTGATTTGTTCCAGCGGCACTTCTAGCATGCTGCGCTGCTTTTTTCCTTTGCCGATCAAATCAGAGATGGGGATTTTGACTTTGCCAAACTTTTCTAGCGAGAGTTCGTCGAGGTTGTGCCGTTGCACGTGGGGGCTGAGAAGGTAGGAGGCTACAATCGTGTCGAAGAAGGCGTGTGCGAGTTGAATCCCCTCATTGGCAAGCACGTGCATGTCGTATTTGATATTGTGACCGATAAAGCCGATCTTGGGATCTTCCAAGAGGGGTTTGAGCAGGGACAGGACTTTCTGTTTGCCGAGCTGGCCATTGCAGGGCACGTACCAAGCTTCTTTGGGAGCGACGCCAAATCCAATGCCGACAATCTCAGCGTACATGGGGCGGATATCGGTTGTCTCCGTATCGACGCAGATCTCGCGGTGTGCTTGTAATGTCTGGATCAATTGCACAAGCGCTGCTTCTTCATCAACCAGATGGTACGCACCTTCTTCAACGAGCACTTTCTCTGACTGAGTGGATGTTTCGGCAGGGCTGAGCTCTTTAAGCAACGAGAGGAAGTGCATCTCGTGGTAAAACTCTTTCAATCGATCGAGGTCGGGAGCTTTTAAATGGAAAAAATTCTCATCTCTTGGGAACTCGACATCCAACTGCAGACTAGCCAGACGTTTGCTCATCAAAGCCACTTCTCTGCCCTGAATTAAGGTCTCTTGTTTTTTCCCTGAGACCCTTTCTGGGTGCGCAAGCAGCTCGTCGAGCGTGCCGAATTCATTAAGTAAAGATGCAGCCGTTTTGGGTCCGATCCCTTCTAAGCCTGGAATATTGTCTGAGGCATCGCCCATCATGGCGAGCAAATCGACAATCTGTTCAGGATAAACATCAAACAGGGTTTTCACTTGATTGCGGTCGATCAGCAAGTTGTTTTTGTGAGGGTTAATGACAAAGACATGATCAGACACGAGCTGGCAGAGATCTTTGTCGCTCGTGCAAATGAACACATCGGCATTTTTCGCTTCAGCCCACTTAGTGATGCTACCAATCGTATCGTCAGCCTCTACGCCCGAAATAGAAAGGTAAGGGATCCCCGCTAATTCGCAAAAGGTGTGAGCCTGACCTAATTGCTTAACGAGATCCTCTGGCATGGCGGCGCGATGGCTTTTATATTCGCTATAGATGGCTGTGCGGGATTGTTTACTCTGAGGGCCGTCGAAAACAGCTACGAAATCCTCAGGCGAAAAGTCTTTGATCAATTTGTAAATCGAACGGATGAAACCGTAAAGCGCATTGGTTGACTCGCCCTTAGGGTTTGTCATCGGTCCGATCGCGTAATAGGAGCGGAAAAGGAAATTAACCGCGTCAACGATAAATAGTTTTTTCATAATGTGAGACCGCTGCATCAATCCATTTACCCGTTAAAATCGCCCTTTTTCCGACCGCTGCACCCACAGCTCCTCGCCTACACTCCCTGTGTATGTCTCGTCACTGTGTGAGCAGTGGTCGGAAAAATCATCGATTTTCCCGGGTAAAGCGAGCTTTGCAGCGGTCTCAATGTGTCAGCGCCCTCCCTAGGAGGGCGCAGCTTGAAAGTTCACTTCACTTCAACCGCAGGTTGATAGAGGTAGAGAAAGCGTCCACTGAGCTCAGAGTTCATGTAGGGCCCAATTTGAAATACATGATCGACTTTGCCCGAAAGGATGGTGGATTTGACGCCTGCTAAATCGCTGAAGAAGGGATGTGTGGGCTGAATTTGGAACACTTGATAGTCCTGATCTTCTGTAATCCCAGCAGTTTTTGCCAGGTCGCTCATAGCTAAATTGTAGTCCGCATCGGCAACATCGACATAGCCGTACTTCTGAGCTACGCTAGATAGGTAGACTTGCGCACCGTATTCGTTGATCAGTTTTTGACGATCTAAATTTGGCCGTGCACCTACGACGAGATCCACAAAATCTTGGTAGAGCAAAGCTGTGACGCTCCGCAGTGAAGCCTCTTCGCCTGGTTGCCATGGACGGAAAGGGTTGAGCATATCTTTGTCTTTACCCTCTGTCAGAGTCAAGGCTTGCACTCCATAGCGCTCCATCAACTGAGAAAAGTTAAACGTAGGTCCTAAGATGACGCCGACAGATCCAATCACGCTCACTTTAGATGCGTAGATCTTATCTGCAGCGCAAGCGATGTACATACCGCCAGAGGCGCACATTCCATCGACATAGGCGTAAATGGGGACTTTGTACTGTTGCTTATAGGCCATCAGGCTGCGGTAGATCGCATCTGCGTCCGTCACAGTTCCGCCTGGAGTATCCATGTTTAGCAAAATGGCTTTGACGCGATCGTGCTGCAAGAGCCCATCGCGTGAATCAAATAGGATATTCTGGAATTTATCTCCGGTGAGATCTCCTTGACCGATCGTTCCTTGAATATTAATTTTCAACACGACAGGCGCAGAATGGGGCAGCAGGTTTCGCTCCCCTTTGGCATTGGCGGCAACAGAGAGATCGCTTTTTTGGGGCAGGATGTCGGGGCTGCTAAACATCATCACGGTCACAACGACTAGAATGAGGCCGATCAAGATCCCTAAAATGGCACCAAAGCAAGTGCAAAAGGATCGCACGGCTGAGACAAAAATGGATTCACGCGTGAATTGCATGAGGCTTCTCCCCCAAAAGTATTATACCGCTCGCCGTTTGCTTTTGCGAATTTACACAGCTGCCTTTTTCCATTTGGTTAATGCGTTCGCTCTCGCTAGCTGCTAGTGCTCTGTCATCAAAATTTTTATAAGTTGGGCTGATGTGAAAGCTCCCGCGGTTGAACGATCTTAAAGCGCGCAGTATTAACTCAATACAGCTAGCTTTACGATCGTCCAACCCCGGGGCTTTGACACAGCCGAACTTGCAAAAATTTTGATGACAGAGCACTAGAAGATTGCGTCGAGCTCCACACATTTCCAAATGAAAAAATTCAGGGTACAAATTCACAAAACCATCCGCCTCGTGGTATTAGGTTGTAAAATCTCATTCTAATTTACAGTGCATTTCAGAGCAATTTGCAATTTTAAGCTCTGCGAAGTATACCGAGTTCGGGTGAGAGGTTAATATTTATACGATGAGATTTTGCCGATCGAAGCGGTATGGAGGCCGAGGCAAACTTGAGGATAAGTTGGTGAGGCCGAATATCGCTTCTAGCGGTAAAAGATCAAGTAGAAATGTTTACAAATCACCCGAACGCAGTATAACCTGACCTTTAATTAAGGAGAGCCCCATGCCAACATCTGCTAGCATTCCAGCCGAATTTCCTTTTACCGATAGCTTTTGGTTGTTTGAGATTGTGCTAGGGCTGCTCGTGCTCGTGGCATTGAGCTATTTGTTTAAAAAAGTGATCAAGCATGTGCGGCAAAAGTCGCTCTCTTCGGCACCCAGTTGGAAGCAGAAAGTCGATCATATCTTTGTGACCCCTTTCCAAATTTTGCTTTGGTTGCTCGGCGTGATCTTAGTGATTGAAGTGCTTGCGAAACGCTTTGAATTTGCTTTTTTTGATAGTTACCTGAATGCATTTCGCAGCACTGGAGTTGTATTCTGCACCGCCTGGATGCTGCTTCGCTGGATGACAGAGTTTCGCCACGATTTTGTGAATAGTGATCGACACGGCAAACGCGTCGATGCCGGTTTTATGCATGTGATCGGCAAGGTTGTGGCAGCAACTATTGTCGTGCTCTCTTTGCTGATTGCCATGCAAGTATGGGGACTAGACATCGCCCCTTTGATCGCTTTTGGAGGCATTGGTGTTGCAGCCATCGCTTTTGCGGCAAAAGATGTGATCGCCAATTTTTTCGGTGGTCTGATGCTCTATATCAATCGCCCCTTTGTCGGCGGGGATCAAATCTTTCTACCTGATCGCAATCTCGAAGGACATGTGGAAGAGATTGGCTGGTACCTAACATCAGTGAGAGATCGGGAAAAGCGCCCCGTCTACCTGCCCAATTCACTGTTTTCCAGCCTGCTGGTGGTCAACATCTCGCGCATGACGCATCGCAAAGTGATCGAGAAGATCCAGCTGCAGATCATCGACTTCTCTAAGCTGGCGCGTCTCAAAGAGCGCATCCAAGCCGCCATCGCAGCAAATCCCGGAACCGACGCGCATCTACCGATTCTCGTTACAGTCAATCCGTTCTGTCAGCAGAGCGTGGAGATCGCGCTCGAGTTTTACACCCTTCAAACCCGTTATGAAAAGTATCTACCCTTCAAAGAAGAGATCATGCTGAGCCTTTTTGCGGTCGCGCAGCAAGAAGGCGCCGAAGTAGCGATCCCTTCTTTAAGCGTACAACTGCAAAACGCTGCAGCGCTGCTTCGCCAGTAGCCTTAGTTCGTAGAGAGGCGCTTATGGCCAAAGAGCTCGACGAACGCGAGCACGCCAAAGAGGATGAAGATCCCGTAGACATAAATCGGAACGGATAAACCGACAGTGAGCCCGATCAAAATCAGGAACTGCATTGCAGTCGTGATTTTTCCCCAGCGAATCGCCTTGAATTCATAGCTACCCCATCTCCCAGAAAGACTTAAGTAGATCCCAAATAAGCAAAGCGCGAAATCGCGCGAAATCATCGCACAAGCTTGCCAGATAGCTAGTTTGGATTCTAAAAAGAGCACAGTCAGCGCAAAAAAGACAAAGAACTTATCCATGGCTGGGTCGAGGATGGCTCCAAACTGTGTTGTGGTGCGCTGCCTGCGCGCCAGATAGCCATCGACGCTATCTGTGAGCATGGCTAGGAAAATAGCTAGGATGCGGAATGAGGTGTTTTCGATGAGAAAAAGGAAAGCAAGAGGAGCCCTCAAAAAGGACAGACTGTTGGACAAACTTAACATTGCTCTATGATCTCACATTGTATCCATCTTAAGAGAGTGATCATCATTCCTTGTGTCGTAGCAAGATCTAATCCCACCGCAAATAGTTCAGGCTCTTAAGTCGAAACCTTCGTCGCATGAGTTTTTTTTCTGTTTTTATACCAGATGAGGCCAATTACCGTCACACCGAAAGCGCAAAAGATGACCAGGTTAAATGCCTTGAGGTAATTCCACAAAATTTGATAGTGCTGCCCGAGCAGATAGAAGAGTGTAAAGCAAATTGTACACCACAGCGAACTAGCCAGGGCGTCCATGAGCGCAAATTTGCCAAAATGCACGCGACTCATCCCCGAAGACATGAAGATGCAATTGCGCACTCCAAATGGAATGAACCTTCCGATCAAAAGCGTGAGCATCCCATACTTATCGTAAAACCCTTTGATTTTTTGCAGTTTATCGGGATGGAGTACACCTGCAAAAAGCTTGCGCTTTTGTAGGCGCTGTCCGACAAGTCTTCCGAGCCAATAAGCACACCATGCAGAGATGTAGGAGCCGATCAAGATGCTTAAGAAAAGCTGCACCGTGTGCTCTGGGACTACGGCAGCCGCTAAAAAAGCTCCCAAAAGCAGGAGAACGTCAATGCTGAATGGCACATTGAAACCCGCCAAAATAATGGCGCCGAAAATATACCAATGCGCCTGAGGCGCATGTCTGGAGATCATTTCTAGAATCGAATCCATAACCTTTAAGGAGTTATACTAAACTCGGGAGATTTGCAAAGCAATTTTTAGGTAACTTGACTCAAACCTAAGCTTTCGAACTTAGGTTCTTTCCTCTCATTGCTTTCCTTGTATCATACCCGGGGATTTTATTTACAAAAACCTGATTTTTGTTGAATTGAGTCAAATTAATAAATTATTGTTGGGTTAAACTCGACTTTACAACTTTTTGGGCCGACTGCCTTGCCTCTTTGCTCTCGGACGTTCGGCCGATGGCCGAACTAGTCGATTTATTTAAACAGGAAGGGGTTTTTAACCCCTTCCTGTTTAAATAAACGCCTCGGAGAGCAAACATGTAGAGGCAGTCGGCCCAAAAAGTTGCAAAGTCGAGTTAAAAATAAGGTTATGCAGAAAATCAATAAATTCAGGCCATCTACCCTTCTTCAGCTACCTCAAAACCTGAAATGGACACTTGGAGTCTGTTGCGCTCTGCTCAGCGCCATCCTCTTGGGGTCCGCCTACGGAAAACTATTTCACCCTTCGGAAGAGCTCATTTGGTTGGACTTTGGCGCCAGTCTATTAGAATTAGGCGTCATTTTCGCTCTACTACGCTATCAGATCCAACCCCAGCTGTGGGGAGGTTTGGCGCTTTTGTTTGCAGCCTGGGGCGGTTATTCCCTGTATTGGCTGCGGTTGGAGCTCCCCTGCAAATGCATGGGGGACATGATCGAATTCCCCACTTATCTCTCTTTTTCGCTCGACGTTACCTTTTTTGTGTTTAGTTTGGCCTTTGCTACTCTTCTAGGCGCTAAGCGCCACACTGTTTATTTACAGGCGATTGCAGGCTTTTTTTTAGCTCTTGTGGGATTTGCAAGCGGAGAATGGGTCTTCGAGCATCTGCTGATGGAATTTTAGCCTTGTCTATCTAGCTTCTAGGCTGTCGGCGAGTGAGGGTTGTAGCTTAGGTGCTTCACTCTCTTCAGGCACTTTGAGCGTTTCTTGATGGGAAACGAGTTCATTAAAACGGCGTCCCAGTGCGCGCACAGCGACCATCCAGCCGCCTACAGCCACGAGAAAGAGCAGAGCGACATAGGGGGTGCTGAGCGAGACAGTGCCGAAGATTAAGATCAGGGTTTGGTGGACAGTCGAGCCGCCAGATTTACCGATGCGCGAGCCCACACCGTCAATGGCCGCTTTCCCCTTCATCTTGCTCTCTTTGCTTAAGGGGATAAAGGCCAACTCTTTCGTCGCGTCAAAGAGAGTGTATTTGGAAGCGCGCGCCAAGCTGTTTTGCAGCGATCCGAAAAAGACGCAAAGCGCTAGCGGCGTGCTACTGAAAACAGCGGCCACAGGTGCAAAAATTGAGTCCTTGAAGAAGAAGAACGAGAAGAAGGCAAAGCCTGTAATCAACAGGATGAATGGAGAGATCAGCGCACTCGTCGTCCAACTGAATTTTCTCAGAATGCTGCCCGACATGAAGACGCTGATCACTGTTGCCACAATGCCAATCCACATCAACACTTGCCCCATGTAAGCACCGAATTCAGCTGGATTTGGGTAGAGCTGCTTCACCTGGTCTTTCCAAACAACTTCAACTAAGTTGATCGCGACGTTGTACATCACGACAATCACCGCAATGCAGACCAGGTAGCGCGATTTTGCAAGGTAAGCAAAATTTTTACGCAGCCCCATCTTCACTTTTTCATTGCCGTTTTGCGCTTGGTAGGTAGGGCAGCTATAACCATGTCCCTGATTGTGCACGTAGCGGTAGAGCAGAATGCAAGCAATACCCGCCGCCACAAGGACTCCATTGATCAGAAAGACCGCCTGACTCCAGGAGTCTTGCCCAAACGGAATGGCTGCGTTATAGGTATGCTGCGACATCGTCGTGGCCACTTGGCCAGCTATAATGCTTGAAAAATTGATTCCGATGCCCAAAAGGCCGTAATAGCGTTTTGCATCGCTCACAGAGGTGACGTCATTCGCAAAGCCCCAACAGAGCACGGTCATGATGATGGTGCTCCACATTTCCGCCATCACGTAGAAGAGTGTATACGTCCAGTTGCGGAACATCGCAATAAACCCTTGGCATCCAAGAGGAAGAGACTCTTGAACTCGGTCGCAAAACGCATGAGGATGCAACACATCTCTGAGAGGGTATAGGACAAACATGAAGAGCAAGAAGAAGGCGATGAAGATGCTCATCATGACGTAAAAGACTTTTTCACGTCTAAAGAAGTTGGAGACACGCGTAAAGAGAAATGTAAACAAGAGCGCGCAAGGGACAATCGCCCAGACCTTCAAGAAAGGCAGGGCTTCTGCCCCTGAAGAGGGCGCTGTAACGATAAAAGCGTCTTTCGTCGCTCTCAGCAAGCTGTAATTGAAGCCAACTAAAAAGAAGATGAGGAGTAAAGGGATGAAAATCTTGAGCTCGCGACGGTGGATCGGCCAAAGAAAAGCGCGAACCTTACCAAAACTTGCCTTTGAAGACATATCCCGCCTGGAACAAATTTCGCCATCATTATAGCAATCTTCCCTTATTTTGCAATGCTAATGAAGCGCTGTCAACATAACTTTTTCATTCAATTTGGAATATGTAAATTTTTTATTTTAAAAACAGCCCGAATGACGCTCTAATCACATTATTACAAATAATTCTAACAACACAGGCTTATATCACTAAATCTAGTTGTTTAAAAACAGCATTTTATTTTATAATCGCCGGCAAATCAATATTAATGTGGGCAAATTATGTCATCAGCAACACCTGTATCAACCTATGTCGTCGCTCGCGATCCCAACAAATACGGTGGACGACAAGCAGATTATGTCTGCCAGGTTCAAACAGTTATACAGGGTGCGGCAGCGCGATTCCAACAAGCAACGGCAGGCCAACTGGATCTAGAAGCTCTTTTTCATGCAACCCTCGCCTCTTTTGGAGAAGAGCGCCAACGAATCGCTGTAGCGCATGGGACGAAAAATGCAGATCATTTTGGCACTCGGCGAGATCGTCCTGACGTTGTTAGTCGAGGGGTATTTGGTTTCACCCCCCTTATCACTCCTTATGATTCTTATGAAGATCCGCTCATTGATTTGATTGGTCAGCATTTAAACCGAATGCGCAGCCCTAATGGAGAGTTTCGAGAGACTAAGCGAGTGATACAGGGTGGGCCTTGTTTAGGAAGGGCTTCTTCTATGGAGATCGAAATCTTGCCTCATGATGCTGTTTCCAAGTGGTCCTTTTCTGACTCACTGGAAGAGTGTCAAAGACTATGTGCACTTTGTGACATTGCTCCGCCGCAGAATACTTCAGAAGTGGGGGTTGCCTTTGATCGTTTAATCAACAACTTTGATAATTTGCGCCTCTTGAAACAAAGATCTTTAGTTGATTACAAACGCATAAGGGCCTCGCGCTTGACCTCTAGTGCGAAAGAGTTTTTCGATACACACTGGTCCCATGAATTAAGAGATCATCTACAAGGGAAAAAAGTCGATTGGGTCTTTGTGACTCTGCGATCTGAAGTGGATGGTAAGATGTATGCTCTTTCGCATTATCTGACTTGGCTGCATCGCGATTGTGGTGCTCAAGAAGATCCAGTGACGCATATGCACCGCTGTTCTCATGTGACTGTCGTCCATCAAGATTGTTTCTTAACTGAACTCATGCTGGCTGATATTGCCAAGGTCTTTAAGCAAGCGCTTGAGTGGGATGGCAAGGCTCTGAAAACGCTCAAAGAGCGCGTGGCCTTATTGGAATACGAGTTTGCACACGCAATGCCTATGATTCGTGGCAGTGCAGCGATTGGTGAATGGCTTGAAATGGCGATCTATCGCTATCATGGCTATAACGTCACCTACACCCCAGATAAGATGGTGAACCTCGAAGCGCTCTGCTCTCCTCTAAGCACATTTGTCGCAAGCTACAGTTCGATGATCCATTTAGAGAAAGCTTAGAAGCTATCTTAAACCGGGCCCTTCAAATCTCTAATCAGATAAAGCGTCGATCCCTGGCAGATGACCGTATTCGAGCAGCTCGAGCGAGGCACCGCCGCCGGTCGAAACGTGGCTGAATTTGGGTGCGAGGTGGAGCTGATTCACGGCTGCAACCGAATCCCCGCCGCCCACCACGGTGATAGCATGAAGGCTAGCTAGCGCCTCAGCGATGCTCTGCGTGCCCTTGGCAAAACGGGGAAACTCGAAGACGCCGACAGGGCCATTCCAAAAAACTGTCTGAGCCCTTTTCAATGATTGCGTCCACTCGGAGATTGTTTGTGGGCCAATGTCCATCCCTTCCCATTCTGTGGGAATTCCTTGTGAAATCTCTATAGTTTTTTGCTGTGCGTCGGGCTTGTAGGCATCGGCGACGATGATATCCGCGGGCAGATGGAGTTCTTTCCCCATTTCACGGCAGCTCTTTAAGAATTTTTGCGCTACTGGTATTTGTTCGTCTTCGCAGATCGATTTGCCAATGGCGATCCCTTGCGCCTTGAAAAAGGTGTAGGCCATCCCACCGCCAATGTAGAAGGCATCCACTTTAGAGAGCAGGGATTGGAGCACGCCGATCTTGGTCGAGACTTTAGCCCCACCAATGATGGCATGGAAGGGGTGCTTAGGATGCTCAACTAAGTTGATCAGAAAGTCGATCTCCTTTTGCATGAGAAAGCCGGCCGCTGCGCGGTCTGGAAAGTACTTGGCGATGACGGCTGTGGAGGAGTGGGTGCGATGGGCTGTGCCAAAAGCATCGTTCACATAAACGTTGCCAAGTTGCGCGAGTTTTTGCGCAAAACTAGCATCGCTCTCAGGCTTTTCTTCAGCGGGATGGAAGCGCAAGTTTTCGAGCAGGAGCACTTGACCTGGTTGGAGCGCTCCAGCTAGGCGCTGCACCTCAGGGCCAATGCAGTCGGGCGCCATTTGTACAGGCTTGTGGAGTAGATCTGCGAGCGCTTTTGCACATGGGGCAAGCGACAGTGCAGGGTCGCGGCCTGCTTTTGGGCGGCCTAGATGGCTCATTAAAATGACCGCTCCGCCATGTTCGAGGATGTACTGAATCGAGGGAAGCGACTCGCGAATGCGCGTATCATCTGAAATCGTTCCATCTTTTTGCAGTGGGACATTGAAATCGACGCGCATGAGGACTTTCTTACCCTTGAGATCGAGATCTTGCAGCTTGAGTTTGGCCATGAAGCCCTCCTTTTAATGCGTTTTGGGAATGAATAAAAAGACGTCGCTACATGCGCGCTCTGTGCCTATCCAAGCCTCAGGCGTCTCTTCGTCATGGCCGCAGGGGATGGTCACAACAGATCCAGACGCTAGTGCTCTGTCATCAAAATTTTTATAAGTTGGGCTGATGTGAAAGCTCCCGCGGTTGAACGATCTTAAAGCGCGCAGTATTAACTCAATACAGCTAGCTTTACGATCGTCCAACCCCGGGGCTTTGACACAGCCGAACTTGCAAAAATTTTGATGACAGAGCACTAGAGAGCAGAAAAAGGGTTCGATGCTTGTCCAAAACGTGTTCCTTGTTTGCGCTTTTTTAGTTCGTTCTTGATCGAGAAAAGCAGGTCTTGGTCGAAGTTTTGATGGACGGCCCATTGCAGATACTCGATGGGGATATCAGGAAAAGGCCTGCCTTTGTGTTTACCCAGAGGCATGGCTTTGAGCAAAATAGGGCTTTTGAGCCGTTCGAGGATTTGTTCCGTGGTTTTGAAACGTTTGGAGAGGTACTTGAAGACCTCGATGTTGACGACCACATCGTTCATAGCGCGGTGTGCGCCTTCTTCAGCAATGTTGAAATGCTGTCGCAGCATCTCAAGGGAGTTGATGGGGCTTTCTCCATAGAGTCTAGCTAAGCGCAAAGTATCAATGTACACTGGCGAAATGAGGGGAATAGCAAGGTTATTTTGTCTCACGGCATTGGATAGAAAAGTGAGATCCATGTTGATCCCATGGCCCACGATCACCTGTCGACTGATGAACGCGAAAATCTTGGGCAATACCTCTGTGATTTTTGGTTTGCCTTGAACCATCTGATCAGTGATGTGGTGAATGGAAGTGGAGATCTCTGGAATAGGGACTTGCGGATCGATCAACGTTTCAAATGTTTCGATGATGCATTCGAAATCAAAGCGCACGAGCGCTATTTCAATGATCCGATCATTTTGAGGATCTAACCCCGTTGTTTCGCAGTCGAGGCAGACGAAGGTGTCTTTGTGGAGGAGTCCCATGGAGTGATCATTGCGTTAATTTTTTGGATGAGCTCTATTCTAGCGTTTGGGTCTTTAATTGAGTAATGAAGAAAATGCACAGGGGCTTCATGTAGATAGGGTTGGAACGCTTGCAGAATTTCGAGCGTGAGCTTTGTTCTCTCCTGAGATTTCAATTTATCCGTCTTGGTGAAGACAAATAGCACTGGTTTTTTATGGTGCACCGCCCATTTCAAAAACGCGATATCATCGCTCGATGGTGGATGGCGGCAGTCGAGCAGAAAAAGAATCAGGCGCAGGCTGCTGCGCTTTTCAATGTAGGAGGAGATGAGCCTGGACCACTCTTCTTTCATCCCCAAAGGCACTTTGGCATATCCATAACCTGGTAAATCCACCAGGAGCATCTTTTGGTCGATGTTAAAGAAATTGATCGATTGCGTTTTGCCGGGTGTGGAGGAGACCTTAGCTAAGCGATTTTGTTTGAGCAAATGGTTGATCAAAGAGGATTTTCCTACGTTCGAGCGGCCGACGATAGCGATCTCAGGGAAAACCTGTCCACGAGGATCCATGACCTGAGGGAAATGCTCTGGTTGGTAGGCGGCTAAGAGCCACTCGCCTTGAGAAAATGCAAACTTATTATCCATATACCGGACTCCATTGATTTGTAAAGATTTCTGCCGGATCTTTTGCCGCTAGAAGCGATATTCGGCCTCGCCAACTTATCCTCAAGTTTGCCTCGGCCTCCATATTGCTTCGATCGGCAAAACCTCATCGCATAAATCTTCATCTCTCAACAGAGTCCGGTATAACTGATCACAATTTCCCTTTGCTGTTCCTCTATCAAGGCAATCTGCACAGTGCAGTGGTTTTTTGGCAAGAGCCCCTCAATTTTCTCAGACCATTCGATGCAGCAGATCCCATCGCTTTGCATATACTCGTCAAAACCAGCGGCTAAAAACTCGTTTGCAGAGGGGATGCGGTAGAGGTCGAAGTGGTAGATACGTTGCTTGCCTTCATAAATGTTGAGATAGTTGAAGGTGGGGCTGCAAACTTCTCGAGCCGAGATCTCAGCAGCGCTCTTAGCTAGGCCGCGAATAAAGGTCGTCTTGCCTGCTCCGAGATCCCCTTTAAACGCCACCACAACGGGCGCGTGCAACTGCAGGCCGAAAAGCAGACCCTGTTCGAATGTTTCTTCGGGAGAGAAGGTGATGAGGCGCTTGGTCGTCTCAATCATCCTTCCTCAGGCTCTTCCTCGAGCCACTGATCGATGTAAGAGGAGAACTCCTCAAATTGCGATAGTGCTTCGATGAAGACGTTCATCTTGCTGTCTTCTAAGTGCTTCTGAATGAAAGCGAGGAAGGTCTCTTCGATTTGAAAGCGGTTCTGGTTAGGCACGTCTTCAAGCGGGATCGTTTTGAGTTGATTCTTGACAAAGTCATCGATGACGGCTTGTCGGCTGTTGAACAGTTTACCAGTCACCACCGAGGAGAAGACGATTTTCGTCACTGGGTCTTTGCGCTTGCCAATGTAATTCTTGATCACATCAGGATCTTCTGAAACGAAGAAGCGCTTGGCTTTAAGCCCACCGACGCGCTCTTTATTCTCTGGGCATTTAGAGACCCAGTCATAAATAGCATCTTGTGGATTAGGGTGGGTATTATCTCCAAAGACTTTCCCAGTGAAAGGGCAAATGTAAATCTTTTTTGTCTGCTCATTCACGCTCGGCTGGCCGTACTGGATCTTAATTTCCGTCTCGCGCCAGAGCTTGCCTTGCTCTTCTAATTTCTTGATCACATCCTCTTGGCTCTGGTAGATCATCTTATCGCGAATGAAGAGCACAGGGCGAATGTTAAACTTTTTCTCTAAAAAATAGAGATAAGCTGTAATTAAATCTGCTTTTTTAGCTTTTTTAAGAAACTTAAGTAATTCGTCTTTAATCGTTTCTGAAATTGTGACGGCTGCCATTATCCCCTCAGGCCAATTTAAACAAAGCGCTAAGGGTACTCTATCCCACCTTATTGATCAAGCAGCGAAACCACCCCTCCCCAACGATTTTTTAAATGTATGGTAAGAGGATTGGGTTTTAGTTTTGGGTTTTTGTTGGTAAGAGCTTATTGCTGCTTCCATCGACATGTCAATACTTGATAGGCCTAACTATTGGGATTTAAATAAGCGAAGCGTTAGAATTTGGATTGTATCATTAACTTTTAAATTTACAAATATTCTACATGGAGCGTATATTCTTTTTGAGAAATTTAAAGAATGAGGTGGTTTATGATCTTTTCAACTCTAGCTGCGTTGCTTAGCTTTCTTTTCGGAGGTCCGAGTGAGGGATCGGCTGCGCCTAAGGAGGACAAGATTGAAACCATTCATCTCAATTTGAAAAGTGAACCGCTCACTTTGGATCCAAGAAAAGGGGGGGATGTCATCTCCTCTCACATGCACTTTCTGCTCTTTGAAGGGCTGGTGCGCCTCACTCCAGAAGGGACTATTGTGCCGGCGCAAGCCAAGTCTTTCACAATTTCTGATGATAACCGCGAATATGTGTTTGAAATTCGCGACACGATCTGGTCGGATGGCACGCCTGTAACTGCGTTTGATTTTGAAAAATCGTGGAAGGATATTCTCGACCCCGCTTTCCCTTCGGTCAATGCCCACCTTCTCTACCCTATCAAAAACGCTGAGCGCGCGAAAAAAGGGCTTGTAGCTCTAAGCGAAGTGGGCATCGAAGCTAAAGATGAGAAGACTCTGGTGATTTCTTTGGAAAAACCTACTCCTTATTTTCTCGATTTGATCTCTTTTTGCGTCTTTTTTCCCGTCAGCATCAAGAATGATAACGTTCACCCTGATTGGGCTTACAATGCGGGCCCCCACTTTGTGTCGAACGGGCCGTTTGTTTTGAAAGAATGGAAGCATAACAACGAGATCGTGGCTGAGCGCAACCCGAACTATTGGGACAAGGAGCGTGTAAGACCGCGTCAGATCCACTTCAGCATGATCGATAATGAAACGACGGCTCTGCAAATGTTTGAAAAAGGGGAACTCGATGTCGTGGGAGAACCGCTCTCACCTCTTCCTATCGATGCATTGCCCTCCCTCAAAAAGAAGGGGCAGCTGTTGCGCTATCCGATTGGTGGAACGACGATGATCACCTTCAACGTCAACCAGTTTCCATTCACCAATGCCAAAATCCGCAAAGCGTTTGCCTACGCGATTCACCGCTCATCTATTGTCAAAAACATCACGCAACTTGGCGAGCAAGTCGCTACGGGTGCCATCCCTCCGATTTTGAAAGGTGGCAAACAAAGGGACTTCTTCCGCGATCACGACTTAGAGAAAGCGCGCGAAATGCTCGATGAGGGGATGAAGGAGCTCGGGATCACAAAAGACGCTTTTAAAGCGATCACCTACTTCTACACCACTTCAGATCTCAATCATAAAATTGCGCAGGCAATTCAACAGCAATGGGCTGAAGCCTTTGGCATCGAATTGAAGCTTGAGAACGTCGATCATAAAATCTTGATTGATAAAATGACCAAACGCGATTACATTGTGGCTCAGACGCTTTGGGTTGCCCAATACAATGATCAAATGAACATCTTGGAGCGATTCAAGTTCAAACATAATGCAAAAAACTACCCAAATTGGGAGAATGCCGATTATATCAAACTATTAGAACAATCCTTCTATGAGAATGGTGAGCAAAGGCTGGCCACGCTTGAGAAAGCGGAAGAGATCTTCCTAGATGAGATGCCGATTTGTCCTATCTACCATTGGGACATGGCCTTTATGGTGCAATCACATCTTGCCGACGTCGACATCACTCCCATTGGAGATATTGTCTTTGAGAACTTGGCGTATAAATCTAAATGGAAACAAGCGAGATAAGCAAAGCGATCAAGCATGATGTCATTCCCTCCTTTTCTGCCTCGTTCTCTCAATACGCGGTTGAAAAGGAGAGGCCAGCCTGCTTAATACGCCCTGCTTACGCCTCTCGCGGCATTAGTTCCATCGAGTTTAACCCTTTCATCTACTTTATCGAACAGATCATCCGTTCGATCATTCCTGAAGAGCTCATCTTCGTCTTAGGTGGCGTGAAAAAACCTGATGCTATCAAGAAAGGGATCGCTGCGCTCAACAACTTGCTGCCACTCATCGCTTGCAACCAACCTGATCGCGCTCCCTGCACACTGACTGTCGCTTCGATCTGCCCTTCTGAGTTTACGGGTGGTGTAGGACGTTATTTATGCGATACTTTCAGCCGTTGGTTGATTCCTGGAAAATTTTTAAATATCTCTTCTGTACATTCGCTCAGCTTCAGTTTCATTGCCCTCCCTGAGACGCGTTTCTTTTTTCAACAGATGTTGGTCGATGTGCATAGCGATGACGATTTGCTCATCGTCAAGAACAACTCTGAAGCGCTCCGAAACGAGGTGCGTTTAAACATCTTGGCTGTCAAACACGCGCGCCAGGTCGTTGCGACTAAAAAGCTCTCTTCCGAGGAGAAAAAGGCGATCATCGAGGAGAACATCTCGTCTGTCATCGATCGCTCCACAAAGGATATCGATCATAAAAATGCTTTTGATCAGATGCACAATGTCTTTTTGCACTTAACTGCTGAAGATAGGATCACGCAGATCAAAGAGCAGTTTCTGCCGATGTTTGAACAGCGCCCAAAAGCATTCGATCGCGATATTTATAACGATATTAAACACTTTGTGATGCTCGTAGGCGAAAAATTCATGGCGCATCACGATTTGCGCTACGTCAGCCGTTTGATCTCGTATCAATATCTTTTTCGAAAAACGTTGAAACACATGCTCTCTGGAGCGCCTGACAAGCGGCATTTGAGCTTTAAACTGCTCAAGACGCAACTGGCTGTGCCGACGGAGAACAAAAAAGCGAAAAGCGTCCTCGGCATCATCGGAGGGATCAACGTCCTGCGTGAAAATGAGCTCTTTGAAGAGCGCCATATCGTGCAAGCTATCCGCCATTGCCTGCCTCATATCCGCAAGATTGAAGGTTCTTTCATTCTCGATCGCCGTAGCCACGATCCCGTGCGCATTTTCTACATTGAGATTGAGAAAAAGGATGGCTCGATTTTCACCACGCAGGAGATGCGCGAGTTGCAAAACAACTTGCCAAGAGAGATTAAAGAGAGCGTCGAGAGCGTAATCCACCCTGTCTTCATGCCGCGCAATGAAGAAGAGGTCATGCGCAATATTCTGCTCTTAAGCCAGCAACTGAAATTTGTCAGCGATATTCCCCAGGTCATCATCTCTTTCGACTCGCAAAATGAAGAGTCGCTATTTTTCACAGTGATTTTACTGCGCCTGCACAAAGAGAAAGACCGACCTTTAAAAGAGCTCTTCTCTTCTTCTAAAACATCGCTGACTATTAAAGAATTGGAAACCAAACCTGTTGGCAAGCTGCGCAAAAAACACGTGAAGGAATCCAACGTCTTTAAAGTCTCGCTTCATAAAAAGAAATTTTTGCGCAAAGACTTTAGCATCGATCTTTTCAAAGCACGCCAAGCCGTCTCTTTGGAGCTCGAAACAGTCTTTGGGGGCATTCGCGACTACAACGGTGGGATCCTCTCTAAACAGCTGGAAGTTTTTCAGGCTCTGCAGGAGCTTTTACATGAGGCCACCTACAAAGACTTCCTACTCGAGAATTTCTTCTACTCCCTCACGCCGCCGCTGCGTCAAAGTCTGATTCCGCCCTCCGTGCTTAAAACGCTGTTCTTGCTCATGCTAGAAGGATTTGAGACCAACTTCAAATCGGAAACGCTCTACTTAAAAGCGCAAACGGAAGGGGATCAGATCCTGATCATGTCGGCCTCTCCGCATGAGTCGCTTAAAGACGAAATCATCGCGATTGTCACCAAGCTGCACATCCCCTCGTCCGATCTTTCCTACACGCATGTCAACTCCTATGGCATCACTTGCCTCGGCTATATCTATCAAAATCGCAGTCCAAGCGAGCGCAACACCTTCTACAGTGCTGTCAGCAATGCACTCATAGACTGGAAAACACGTCTGAAAAAGTAGACTTCCTTGAAAAGGGCGGTTTTATAAAAACCTATCTAGTGTTCGGTCAATAAAATTTTTACAGGTATTTGTGCTCAGATTTTTCTGCGCTGCTAGGTGCGGAGCGCGACTGCATCTTCAATGTAAGCTGTTGAGCGCGAGCACGACGCAGCGCGGGAAAAGATGGGTCAAAGACTTAGGAAAAGTTTATTGACCGAGCACTAGCGGGAGAGCAGTTGAACGATCTCTTCGTCGCTGGTCTGCTCAAAAGAGCGGTAAAAGGCTCCGACTGCCTCAAAGAACACGGGGGATGCCAGACAAACCGTCTCATCCACCTCTTGGCTGATCTTGCGCAGAGAGTCGGGCGCAGCGACGGGCACGGCCAGTACAATCTTAGCAGCGCCGGCATCGCGCACAGATTTAATGGCCACGCGCATGCTGGCTCCTGTAGCAATCCCATCGTCGACCAGGATCACCGTCTGACCGTGAAGTTCGGGGGCAGGCGTACTGCCGCGGTAAAGCTCCAGCCGGCTTTTGAGAATCTTGCGCTGTCGCTCGATCTCCCTTTTCAAATAGTCCTGACCAACGCCTAGCAACCCTAAGAGATGTTCATTGAAGACACCTTCTCCATGTTCGGCAATCGCGCCCACGGCTAGCTCTTCATTCCCAGGTGCGCCAATCTTTCTCACAACGATGACGTTCAATGGCAGATCCAAGCCAGCTGCTATTTCAGCGGCTGTGACGACGCCGCCGCGCGCAAGCCCTAGAACAATCGTATTGCGCTGCCCTTTGTGCTTCAAGAGCTTGAGAGCGAGTTGTCTTCCGGCATCGCGTCGATCTGTAAAGAGCATCGGATCTCTTCTTCGTTTTTGATTTGGATCTAATGCGCAGACAAATGCCCGCGCCATACCGAATTTTTCAGAAGAGCCACTTTCTTCTCAAGCAAAAAAATGTGTCAGTGCCAGAGCTTGTGAAAAAATTGGGATTCGGTTGATTTTGATGGAATTTTTCAGCAGTTTTTAAATTTTCGAGGAGGCCCACAACGTCGTGATGCCGTTCTGGGCCTCTTCGAAAATAGACCTCTTTCGAAACTTAGCGGCTATGAAGAGTTAACGCAAAGACGCCAAGCCGCGAAGGCGCAAAGATTTTTGTAAATCGCGGTTAATACATTTTCAATCTTCTCCGCGTCTTCGCGGCTTGGCGTCTTTGCGTTGATATCATCCGTTGGTGTCTAATAAAAAAATGCGAAAAAGGCCGCGAAAGCAACCTGAATTACGATTTTTTTATACCAGACTCTGTTGAGAGGTGAAGATTTATGCGACGAGATTTTGTCGATCGAAACGACGTGGAGGCCGAGGTAAACTTGAGGATAAGTTGGCAAGGCCGAACGTCGCTTCCAGCGGCAAAAGATCAAGCAGAAATCTTTACAAATCACCGGAGTCCGGTATACATGCGCCAGCTTAGAAAGTAATCAGCGCGATCGCCGTGGAGCTCACTAGACTCGAATTGCTCTTTATGTTGGAGAATGCGCATCAGCTCAGAAGCGAGCAATGGCTCCACGCCAAAATGTTTAGGAAAGGTGTGGCAGCGCAAATAACCCGCTTTCGATGGCATGAGCAGCCTATCGATCAAGACTTTCTGCACGGGCTTTGAAAATTCAGAAAAACTGTAATCGCTGATGACACAGTCGTATTGGGTTGTTTTAGATAGCTCCTCGGGGGTGAGATATGTCATTCCAGTCACCCCTTGCGCCTCGAGGACTTTACGTGCAAGCGCTAATTGTTCCGGCAGATCGACGAGGATGTACTCTTTAACGGGGAAAAGCTCTTTGATCAATTGGCACAAGCTGCCAGCACCAGCGCCAATTTGTGCTACGGTTTTCCCGGCGAGGTCGCCAAACTGGTCCTGCAAATGGGCTGCAAATTCGACGTTTTTGAGCGTGGTCGGCGAGAAGACGCCAAAGCGCGCATAATCAAAGGTGCGCGGATGACCAAGAGCATCGCAACTACGCACGCGCTCTAGCAGAGGCAGAAAATGGGGATACTTCTCTTCGATGTGATACAAGGCCGTAAGTCCATCTTCAAATGAGTGGTTCTCCCAAAGCAAGTTGAAGTAGGGATCGCGTTTAAACTCTGCAAAGGCCGCCTCATCTTGACATGCGCGCGCGCAAGCTTGGGCAAACGCTAGCTGGTCGTAAATCGCGCGTGGCGGTGCTTTTTTATGTGAAGCAGAGGGGTGGCACCCGGCGGCGATTAAAAAAAGAAGTAGATAAAGCATAACTTCAAGTGTACCCCACATAGCGAAAAAAGAGAATTGGGAATATATTGTGACTCAAAGGATTCAAACATGCGCTTTATTTTTAGCCTGATCGCTTTAGCCTCTGCAGCCTATGGAGTCTGGTACATCACCGACACGCGTCCAGAGGTTAAGGATAAAGTTGAAGAGATCCTCAACACGGGGGCCTTTCACACACTGGAGGTGCGTTATACTGCAGCCCAAGTCATGGAGAGCCAGCGCAAACACCTGCTCAAAGACAATCGCTACAAGTATTTGGAGCCGACCCTCAAGTTCTACCCCTATCTGCTTTTGGAAGTGAAGTACAACGCCACAGCCAGCAAGACAAAAGAGGGTGTGATTCTGTGGGATTTAACCGATGGCGAGATGGTGATCGATACACGTATGTGGGACAAAACGCACGGATTTGGAGATTGCATCCTAGCCAACACCGATCGGCACGAATTTAAGATCATCAATATCATCGCCCAAAAGGGTGGCACGATTGATCGCGAAGCGCTCTCTAAAATTCTCAATGTAGAAAACGACCTGCTCGACGCCTGGATCGAAAGCTGCCGCAAAAAGCAGCTGATCGTCCAGTATGGCAACCGCTACCGCCTCCATCTGGAAAAACCACAGCTCAAAATCACACCCGCTACCCGGCTCGATGAGCGCCTTGTCACCAAGCCCCACCGCAACGCAGAACGCCTCCAGCGCCACTTTTCTTTGGCACAGATCGAAAGGATTGCTAGAGCCGCTTTTGGTGCCGATTTCGCCATTCGCAAAACCACCGATATCTACCTCCCCGTGCACTGCATCGTGGTGCAAAACCCCGACGGCTCGATCCACACCTGCCACTGGAACGCACTCAACGGCCGGCTTTTAAAAGAAAATTTTTAATAAACCATTTTATTTAGAAGACGCGAACCGGCCGCCTCAAAATGGCGTACAAATTATATTAAATAAGCGCTTTAATTAGGCTAAAAAGCTCTGTTTGTTTAAAATCAATGCACTTTATTTAAAGGGTTAAATTCGTGGCAATACCTGTCAATCAAGTCATTATCAGTCTGGATGTGTGCGTTCGATCGCTAACGCTCGATGAGATCACGGCTAGTCGGAACGGGATCGAAACGCCTGAGGATTTCCGCGCCAAACATGGAAGAAACGAGACGCCTGCGGAATTGAGAGCGCGAGAAGACTTGCAGGACTGCCGAACCAGGTTAGCTAGGATAGGTGAGCAGATCGCAGACTTGAAAGCGCATGCTCCAGAGAACTTGCGCGCAGCTGTTGCTGAGCTGGGTGCAGCTTGGGATCAGGTGACCGCGGTCACCTCAACTGAAACGCCATCTCAACCAGGTCTGCTTCAAACCCTTGTTGCTAAGACGCGCGCGGTCTATCTACAATCTCAGCAGAGGGCAACCGATCCAGCTCAGGCGCGCACTCCAAATGCTGGTGCAAATGCTGTAACAAGCGATGAACCAGAAGCTGTCGTTCGCTGGAGGCGGTTAGAAGCTTCCGCGCGCCATCAATCCCTCTACGAGAGCCATCCGCTTTGGCTGGGACTGCTTCGTGAAACATTTCAACGCGTTCAAGACGGAAGATTGGGTGCGGACTTAAGAGAGGCGCATGAGTCCTATTTACTGGTCGAGCAAAGGGCCGTGGAGAAACTTCTCCTGATCGATTGCGCACATGAGATGACACCTGAGGCTTTTTTATATGTGATGCAAAGCGGCTTTAGAATTGAAAGCCCTTCAGAACGCCTCCATCTTGCAAAAAAGCTAAAAACCTCCACTGCGTTTATAGAGTGGCTGAGAGTCCTGGCAGCTAGGTACTCCTTCAATATTTCTGTTGACGACATAAATGGAGCAAATGTCGCTTATCTCAATAGGGCGGTTAGCCTTCCTGATAAGCTCTTCAGGATTTTCTCCACTTCCCTCAGCCGTGAATTTGTACAGCTCTTTGAGGCTAGGAATAGCAGAACAGAGCAAGAGATTGCAGACGCATTAGCGCGCATCCTCTCGATCATCCCCCCTGAAAGTGTGCTGACACTGCATCAAATGCTGCAAGGCATCGGTCCTGAAACAGTCGCACAGCTCGTGCTCGGGGGGGAATCGGCCACTATGGATGCAGTTCAAGCTGAGATATCAGTGATCATCAGGCAAATGCACACCGTAAGCGGGGCCACAAGAGTTCATCGCACGGCTTATACGGATCTCTTCGGCCTATCACAACAGTCTTTGCCAAGTGCGCAACAAGCTTATTTGAATGCGCACCTTCGCTTCGCTCAAGGTCGCTTTGACGAAGTGAAGGATTATCTAAACGGGCTCACCACAGATGAAATAGCTGCATGGATCAAGCCGCTGTCTAGTTCCCCAAACACGGCTGCGCTTATTTTCAGCTTTCTCATTAAACTCTGGAAAGATGAGCAAATTGAGCTGTTTTTCAGAGTGTTCAACAAACTCGAACCTGCCTTGCGCGACCAGACCGCTCTCAATCTTTTGCAAGTGTTTTTCGAGCAGAGGTGCTGGCAGCAAGCTTATGATTGGATCTCAAGAATTCCAGTTCAAAGGGAGCGTGACCTAGCAACGGACCGCTTGTTCATGGAGGCATCTGCCGAGCATGAAACATCCTGGCAAAGACTTGGTGAGCTACTGCCAAAAAAGAGTGAAGATTCCGCTTTCTGGAGCTTTGCGAATGATATGCAAGCGGGGAGGGTGGAGGAAGCACTACGCAGCACAGAAGAGCCCAGCCCTGAAATGCGGCCAGCGAGATTACAGCGCTTTCTCAGATGCTTTCCACATCGCTATGCAAATGCTCGAGCTTTTTACGATACGCTGGATCCTTCTCTACGCCCCAGAGTCTTGCCAAGCCTCATTCAAGGCTTGCAAGAGGGCGGGCAAATGGCAAGCCTTGCTGACTTGCTTGCAGAGCTCCCTTTAGAGGAAATCGCAGCGGCGATGCGGCCATTGCAGGGAGATAAACTCTCTGAAACCTCATTCTATGCAGCTAAAGCTCTGTGTGAAGCGGGGCACTGCCTCCAAGCGTTTGCACTGGCGCTGAAATTTACAGGGATGTTCAATCGCAGCGAGATCATGAGGTTGGCCATTTCTCAACTAGATTGCCCACCTGCGTCCATCCAATCGATCGTAGATGCGCTGGATCCTGATGAACGAACAACGAATATGCCTTGGATCTTTGCCGCCTGGATGGCATGCGATCAAATACCACAAGCTCGCGAGCTCGTCTTGCGCTGCATGGAGCATGATCGTTTTGAGTTGATGCGAAAATACCTAATCGAATTCTACGATGGCGATCCCCAAAAGCTCTACGCGGCACACCCGCTGGCTCGCGATCTATTCCAAGAGATCGAACTACTCTTACTCGTAGATCAGCAAAAATACGCCGAAGCTGTGCCTAGCTTCCTCGCGCTAACAGCAGATGAGCGCAGAGCGACCTTCGCACGCATGTTGCAACTTCAGCCGCAAGTACAAGCGCTGGCCCATGCTGCAGAATTTTGTATGCAATTGCCACCTGAAGTGCGCCTGATGCAGCAATGGGCTGCTGCTTATAGCTCTTTTAGAACCCCGCCGGAGGGTTGTTCACTGCGTGAGAGATCTCTTCGTACTGAAGAAAGAATAAATTTTCCTCACGCTTTGCTTCAGGCGATTGTTACAGATGCTATCCAGCGCCACGCTTTTGATGAGGCAGCGCAGTTCATCTTTGCGAGTCAAGCTGAGAAGTGCGATTACAGCTCCGTTTATCTCCTTTGTTTTCAGCAGCCTCATTTCGCTGCCCTTTGGGATTGGATCAAACAGAACAAATTCCCTGCTGAGGCCGCGGGTGCATTCATCCTACAGCTGTTCAATCCTAGAGATACCAGTGCAGCTGGCCTCACGCCCCATCAATCAGCCGTTGTGAGTTTTTTTGCTGGCTTGCCCCCCGCACAGATCGAGGAACTTGAGTTTGACCTTCCAAGCATGAGCTACTGCAGTTTGGCGTGCTTTGTTTCTCGGCAGCGAGCTTGCGTGCGCAATGCCCTGACACTTTTAATGCAGCGTAATTACAAGTTGATCGCTTCTTCCGATTGGCTGACGAATCTAAAAGCGGTGCTGCGCCATCTGGGTACCTCACCAGCTTCCGTTGAAATAGTAAGGGCATTGTTACCTCTAGAGAGCTGTCTCGCAGATGAAGGGCGCGACATAGAAGCCTTTGGGCATTTTGCTCTCTGTTTCAGGGTAGGTTTAGTCGAACTTGCCCTGCAAGCCATCGAACCAGGAAAGTTGCAAGAGGTTTTGAATCGCTACGTTGAGCAGGTTGGACGGCAAAGCTATCCGCTGGTATTTTATCATGCACACTCTGAAGAAGCACAGGCTCTGCTTAGGCCATTTGCGGTTTATCAACTGTTGGGAGCTAAGCAATACCCTGGGGCTGCTGAACTTTACGCAGCCATGTCTGCGCCTGAGCAGCTGGACGTCTTTCAGCGTTTCGCAACAAATGCCTCCGATCCCAATGCACTTGTAAGCGCAGCTGATTTTTGTATGCTCCTGCCACCAGAGATACGCCCTATAGGGCAATGGGCAACGCTATATAGATCAGGTGATGCGAGTACGCTCTCTCACCCGATCATGCTCGAGGTTGCAAAAGATGCGGTGCAGCACTCCGACTTTGGTGCTGCAGCCCAGTTCATGTATGGGTTGTCAGATGGGCTCGAATGTGGCTCTGTGCTCAGCTTTTGCGCTGAAGAACCTCAGTTCACCACACTCTGTGGGTGGATGAGACGGGAACGATGGGGTCCTGCCCAGGCTGAATTTTTGACACGCCTTTTCGATCCGGGACAAATTGTAGGGGATTCTTTCACTGCCCATCAGACAGAAATTGCAAGTTTCTTTGCTAGATTATCGCCTGCACAAGCGCTGGCTTTCACAGGCAGCTTTTCTGCCAGGGCAAGTCTTCTGGAATGCTTGCTCTTGTTCGCATCTCAGAGCAGGGAGTGCGGTTTGAATGCATTTATTGTCCTCATTCAGCCCGCTTGCAGGCAGTGGTCTAGAATGTTGCACCCAGCGATGAGCCATCTGAGAAACGTCCCTCCTTCCTCCTTCGATTCAGTCCAGAAGCTACTCCCTCGATTAGAGGCCATGACAGATTCTGCACGTTGCTATTACGCGGATTGGCACTTTGGTTTCTATCTTCAGATGGGTCAAATAGCCCTTGCTATGCAAGTGGCTGGTAGGGGAAAGCTTATAAAGACTTGGGCGCAGTGCAAGGAAGCGGTTGGTGCGCTTGTCAGTAAGAAGGCCTTTTACGATACACATCCTGATGGATCGCATCCTATGCTCCGTGTGCTTGAGACTTATGATAAGTTAGAAAACAGGCGATATGCTCAAGCAACTCTATCTTTTGCCTCTCTGACTCCAGAGCTACAAGCTGAAGTTGTCAGCAGTGTTGCGTGGCCGACTGCCACTGAATTCTATATGCAACTCCCAGAAGGATCGCGCAATCCGGCAGCTTGGGTAGAGAGTTATTGCATGCGCAGCAGGTCTCCGACGCCGACGCCTTTGCTCAATGCTATGCTAGCTCATTTGCTTCAGCTGCATGACTTTGAACGGATCTGTCGTTGTCTGTCCGATAGTCGCGGTACAGCAGGTATTGACCTAGCACCCTGCCTGGACGAGCCCCATTTCACAGCCATATGCACTTGGATCCAGACTTCACCAGACCCATTGGCAAATAGTGATTTCTTATACCACCTCTTCAAAGCGAGTTTTTCGCCAACGGATAGTTCTCTCACTGAAAGACTCATGCAAGCTCTACCAGCTGGACTTGCAGTTCGGTTCATGCCTCAGGTGGCGACCCATTACGCCACAAGCCCGCAGCATCAACCTTTGGCGGCAGCTTTAGTACAGAAATACCCTATACACAAAGATGACTCTCGCAGTTGGGGGCATGTCGATCTTTTTGAAGAGTTGTACTGTACTGTTAAAGCAACCCAGGACACCGCCCTTTTAAACAGATGGCTCCTCCTTTGCGCTAACGCAAGTAATGCAAGAGGTCTTATCACGAGATGTATTCAAGACAACTGTTTTGAAGCGGCGGCGAGATGCGCGTATTTAGCCCGCACGGCAGGGCATCGTGTCTCCTTAGACGATCAACTAAGTAGTCATTGGGGTATACGGCACAGCGACAGGCGTTGGGCTACAGCAGATGAAGTGGCAGCTTACAACCGAGCCATGCTGGCACGTTACAACACCGTACCTGAAGCTGCGCGTTTAGCGATCTTTTGCGAGGTCCTTTCAGATTATCTTTTGAGTGCAAGAATGGAAGTGGGCATTAGGATGGTGCAAGCCCTTTTGTCCCATCCTGCGCTTTTGGAAGAAGCGCTCATGCGACTCCCACAAGACGCAACATTAAGTCAGCGTTTGCAAACTATTGCAGAAGCCTTCCCAGGAGAGCAGCGTTCAACCTTTGTCCAAATCGCTGTACCACTGTTTATTAAGCGATCCATGGCGCATGTTGCTTTCTCCACTTTATTCCCATGCGAGCACCATGTACAACTGACACTACTTCCAAGCATTTTCGACGCGTTTTTAAAAAATAGAGACTATGTCTCTTTCATGAAGGCTTTAGATCAATTGAAAGATGTCAAAGTCCGCGCTTACTTTCTTACACAGGCACTGATGCAGCAGCAACTCCAACTGACAGAAGCTGTCATAACATGGAGCAATGCCGTTTTTAGACGCGCTAGACTTTGCCTAGGCCCACACAACCTCGCCCCCGCATTCCGGCTTGGCACATTTTCTAACTTGACGTTAGCTGCTCAAGCCACGGCCATCCATGCCGCCCTCATTCGAGAATCCACACAATTTCTGGATAGAGCTGCGCGTTTTCAAGGTACTGAGGCCTGCGTTACCTCCTTGCCACCACTTCCAGTGGTTTGCCAAGCCATGCTACTGCGCGATTGGATGCAAGAACACTCTGTACAGTTGCCCATACCAGTGCGAAGCGCCACTCCGGCACCGCAATCCACAGGCAACGTTGCTAAAAACCCCAGTCCGCACAGTGCAAGCCCATCTATTCGCGTCGTTCCTAAAACACCTCCACAAGTAAGTCCTAGTGTGCCGAATGCAAGCGCGCCGAAGGTGGTGACCAGCCCTGTTGATCAGCGTGCAAAGATCCTGCTCGACTGCTTAGCCCACGTGGTGAATGGCGATCTAACAGCTGCAAAACAGTGTATGGATGTGCTTCCGCAACCTCTTCAAGAAAGGTACCTAACGGCTCTAATCAAGCACGCTCGAATGCACCCAAGTCTTGCTGCACAACGTGCATTTAGCTCAAGCGTCTCCAACAATGTGCATATTCGAGCCTTAAACGATGTGATCCGCGATCGCTCCAGCCCCGTGATGCAATCCCCACATTTAGCTGAGCTCCTGACTGCCTGGATGTCCAAACTGCCCGACGCAGTCCCTTCTGAGGCGCCAACGAAAGAAACAGCTCACCCGCTTCTTCGTTCAACACTGATGCTCTTGCAAAGGCCTGCCATTCAAAAAAGTTCTTCCATGGTTTCATGACACATGATCTTGCTGGGAAAAGCCACAACGAGTAAACTAGTACAGTTGAACGAAAGTTTTTGCTGGAATTTGCGCTCAGATTTTTCTGTCCTGCTAAGTGCGGAGCGCGCTGGCATCTTCGAGTAAGCTGTTAAGCGCGAGCACAACGCAGGGCGGGAAAAGGTGGGTCAAATTGTGTTAAAAACTTTTGTTATTAACCCGAGCCCAAATAGGTGACAAAATGCGCTGCGAGGCAAAGCCAGATTGATGCTCGCGAGGAATAACATTCTTGAATACGAAGGATTCCGAGCGAGAATCGATATGGCGAAGCCACAGCAAGCAGGTTGTCACCTATTTGGGGCTCGGGGTAATAAATTGTACTAAGCCGCTATTGGAAAGATGGCTGAGTGGCCGAAGGCACGTCCCTGCTAAGGACGCGTACCCCTCAAAGGGTACCGAGGGTTCAAATCCCTCTCTTTCCGAAGTTGTCTGCCCTGAATGTTTTACGTTCAGGGCTTTTCTTTTTTCCGCCATTCCGAAATACTGAAATTTTACCCAAGAGCGATGATGCAGACGGAAGAAAAAATCAAAATGGCTCCCCACTCGAAAGAATCGGAGATGATGGTGCTCGGATCGATGATCACGAGTGTCAACAGCTTGAATATCGGCGCCGATGGGCTTGACGAGGGGGATTTCTACTTCACAGAGCACAAACTCGTCTTCCAATCTCTCAAGACCGCTTATTGCAACGATAAACCAGCTGATGTGCATCTGGTTGCGGAAGATCTAAAGCGGGGTGGTAAGTTGAAAGCCGTGGGCGGCGTCGCCTACCTGACAACGCTCGCACAGTATGCCGGCACCTCCGCTTATATCGAAGAGTATGTCGAGCTGGTGAAGGGCAAATCGATCCTGCGCAGCATGATCAACGCAGCGCAAGAGGTGGAGCGCTCAGCGCTGCATGATCCAGAGGATGTCCACACGCTTTTAGATGACGCACAAGCGAAGTTTTTCAAGATCAGCCAAAGCGCAAACCAAGGCTCAGGGATCTTGATCAAAGAGTTGCTCAACGGGGTCAAAGCGACGCAAGAGATGCCCTACTTGAAAGCGCTCCAAGAAAAGCAAGAGCAGTTCAAGTTGAAGGGCCCTGAAGATATCGGCATCTCAGGTGTGCCGACGCAATTTCTCGATCTCGATAAACTGATTAACGGCCTGGGCGCCTCGAACTTGATCATCCTGGCAGCTAGGCCTGCGATGGGAAAAACTGCGCTAGCGCTGAACATCGTCGAAAATGTGGCTTTCAAGACAGGTCTTCCTGTCGGGATCTTTTCGCTGGAGATGACCGCAGAGCAGCTTCTGCACCGCATGATCTGCAGCCAAGCCGAAGTCGAATCGGATAAGATCCGCACAGGTTCGCTCGCAGGCAGTGAATATCAGCGCGTGGTCGGCGCCGTGAATGCCATGATGAAGTCCAACGTGGTGATCGATGATCAGCCAGGGCTGAAAATCACCGATTTGCGCGCTCGCGCACGTCGCATGAAAGAGAGCTACGACATTCAATTTTTAGTCGTCGACTACTTGCAACTCTTGTCGGGCTCAGGGATGACGCGTGGCGTAGAAAACCGCCAGAATGAGATTTCTGAGATTTCGCGCATGATGAAAACCTTGGCGCGCGAAATCAACGTGCCGATCCTATGCCTCTCACAACTATCGCGCAAAGTGGAAGAGCGGCAGGGGCACCGGCCCATGATGAGCGATCTACGCGAATCGGGCAGTATTGAGCAGGACAGCGACGTGGTGCTCTTTTTACTCAGAAGAGAGTATTACGACCCCTACGATAAGCCGGGCATGGCTGAGGTAATCGTAGCCAAAAACCGCCATGGCGCCGTCGGCAGTGCCTTCTTGACCTATCGCAAAGAACTAGCGCAGTTCGCGAACTACTCGCCGCTGCATAGCTCCGCTGGCGGCACAGACAATAGCGAAGCGTTCTCCGCCTTTTCGCCGCACAGTGATTAAATTATTTTCTAGCAGGTGAGTCAGTTGCAAAACTCGCTTGCCTTGGAAAAACCGATGATTTTGAGGCAGAGACATTCCGATATGACGAGACATACCCGGGTAGGGTAGGCGAGGAGTGGAGGGATCTCAGCCATGCTCAGCATGGCGATCTGCCGCAAAAGGGCGGTTTTAACAGGGCAATGGAGTTTTGCAACTGGCTCAGGTGTCAGAGTTTTTTTGATTTGCTTTATTCGAGTGTTTCCCCTAGATTAGCAGGTACTTTTTAATTATTAACTCGAGCCTCAAAAAAGGTGACAAGATACGCTGCGAGGCAAAGCCAGATCGATTCTCGCAAGGAATACATTCTTGAATACGAAGGATTCCGAGCGAGAATTGATATGGCAAAGCCGCAGCAAGTAGGTTGTCACCTTTTTTGAGGCTCGGGTTAATACATTCAACTAAGTTGATTTTAGAGTATGGAGTGACATTCTTATGGCTTCTGTTAAGAAGAAACGCAGAGCGAAAATCGCGAAGCATAAAAGAAAAAAAAGACGACGTAGAGACAGACATAAAAAGTCGTAGGACTGTGTTTTGATCGTTTCAAATTATAAGTCCCTCATGGCTGTTCCATGAGGGACTTTTGTTAAATAATGTACGATGATGTGGAATTATCCTGAAGAATACGATGTGATCGTGGTGGGCGCGGGCCATGCGGGCTGTGAGGCTGCGCATGCGTCTGCCAAAATGGGTGCGAAGACGCTTCTGCTCACCATGAACCTCGACACGATTGCTAAGATGAGTTGCAACCCTGCCATCGGTGGCACGGCTAAAGGGCACATCGTGCGCGAGATCGATGCTCTAGGCGGCATCATGGGCAAGGTGACCGATGCGACGGGGATCCAATTCCGCATGCTCAATGCCTCCAAAGGGCCAGCCGTCTGGTCGCCGCGCGCACAAGCAGATAAATTCGCCTATGCCGCCGCGATGAAGCACTATCTTGAGCGATCTCCCAACCTTTACATCAAGCAGGGCACAACGGAGACGCTCTTTGTCGAACAGGGCCGGATTGTCGGCGTGGGCACGCTGGAAGGGATCGGCTACCGCGGTAAAACCGTGATCCTCTCCTCGGGCACGTTCATGCGCGGCCTGATCCACATTGGCCAAACCCATTTTGCGGGAGGCAGAGCGGGCGACAAGCCATCCGTCGGTCTGTCTGCCTGCCTCGAAACGCTGGGCTTCCGCTTGGGCCGCTTAAAGACCGGCACGCCTCCACGCATCAATCGGCGCAGTGTCGACTTCACAGTGATGCAAGAGCAGCCTGGCGAAGAGGGCGTATGTTTCTCCTACGACGAGGTAGAAAAACGCCTGCCCCAGGTGCCCTGCTACATCACCTACACGAATGCCGAGACCAAGCGTGCTGTGCTTGAAAATTTACACCTCTCACCCATGTACTCCGGTCAGATTAAAAGCATCGGACCGCGCTACTGCCCCTCCATCGAAGATAAAATGGTGCGTTTTGCCGACAAGGAGCGCCACCAGATTTTTCTCGAACCAGAAGGGCTAGAAACGCAAGAGATGTATGTGAACGGGATCTCTTCTTCGCTGCCTTTCGACGTGCAGCTGCGGATGTTGCACACGATTCCGGGTCTAGAAAACGCCGAAGTGATGCGTCCTGCCTACGCGATTGAATACGATTATATTCTCAGCGGCCAGCTTTCTCAGACACTCGAGACCAAAACGGTAGAAGGACTCTTTTTCGCTGGCCAAATCAACGGCACGACTGGCTACGAAGAGGCCGCTGGACAAGGCCTCATCGCCGGGATCAACGCTGCCCTCAAGGTGATGGGACGGCCTGAATTTGTGCTCAAACGCTCTGACGCCTACATCGGTGTGATGATCGATGAGCTCATCTCCAAAGATCTCGACGAACCTTACCGCATGTTCACCAGCCGCGCCGAGTACCGCTTGCTGCTGCGTCAAGACAACGCCGATCTGCGCTTAAGAGCGCATGGATACACTTTAGGCCTGATCGATGCGGCGCGCTATCAAAAGCTCGAAACAAAGCGCAAACTCATCGCAGAGCAAATTACAATGCTCAGCAAAACCTATCGACAAATCGATGGCAAAGGCTTTTCCCTATCACAGCTTCTGGCACGGCCAGAAATGTCCTATGCACAGCTGCTGATCGACTTTCCTGAAGCGATCCAAAACTTCCACCCAGATATCAACATGCAGATCGAGCTCGAAGTGAAATACGCGGGATATATTCAAAGACAACATGTCGAAGCGCAGAAATTGTTGTCGACCGAGCGGATCCTCATTCCCAAAAACTTCCCATTTCAGGCTATCAAAGGTCTTAGCAACGAAGCGCGCGAAAGATTGCAGCGTCTCCAGCCTACCAACGTGGGTCAAGCTGCGCGCCTCTCAGGTGTTTCCCCAGCCGATATCACTGTCCTGATGGTCGCTTTGAAAGCGCATAAGATCTGTTGAATAATGCGTGTTTAGATTAAAAAGGGACAACCACCCTAGGAGATGATTATGAAAGTCGTGTTCCCACTCTTGCTGATGGCTAGCTCAGTTTGCGCCCAGGAAAATGCTGGTGGTGGCGTGCCGCCTCTTACACCCGATCTTCCCCTAACTCCTAATCAAAAAAATGGTGTCACGCAAAACTACATGCTCATCTCACCTCAAGAGCGCGCATCCGATTATCAAAAAGCGTTTGAGCAACTCAAGAAAGAAAAAACCACGGCTAAGGTCTACTTTCAGCTCAGCGACGGCTCTACCATTTCTAACATCATCGATATGAATCTTTTGCCCAGCTCAACGCTCATCCTCTTCCGCTACAACTCTAGCCAAGGTGTGAAATACCAGGTCGTCAAGATCGAAGAAATTACCAACTTAAGCTATCAGCCATGACTTTTCATCTGCTCAAGCTCCAGGGCATGCCCATCTATGAGCAGCTGCTGATCGAAGAGCAACTCCTGCGCGGCGATGAGCGGAACTGGTGCATCATCAACTCAGGTTCGACACCCGCGATCGTGATGGGGATCTCCGGCAAAAAAGAAGAACTCGTCGACACTGAGCGCGCTGCAAAAGACAAAATACCCCTCATCAAACGCTTTAGCGGCGGTGGCACCGTGGTTGTCGACGAAGGCACCCTTTTTGTGACCTTCATCTGCCAAAAAGAGCTGCACTCTTTCCCAGCCTATCCAGAGCCAATTCTGCGCTGGACAGAAGAGTTTTACCGCGACGTCTTCCCCCAGCCTACATTTCGCCTGCAGGAGAACGATTATGTCTTTGGCCAGCTCAAATTCGGCGGCAACGCCCAGTACATCAAAAAAGATCGCTGGCTGCACCACACCTCTTTTCTTTGGGACTACCAACCTGAGCGGATGCAGTACTTGCTCCTACCAAAAAAGCGCCCACGTTATCGCCAGGATCGCCCTCATTCTGCCTTTCTGTGCCGCCTTTGTGAGCATTTTCCTTCGCGCGATGCAATCTTTGATCAAGTGATCTCCGCCCTCGGCAAGCGTTATCAAATTGAACATGTGAAGACGCCTGCTTCAGATCCAACGCAAAGACAAACCACAACCTTCATCGATTTATGAGCCTATCCCACGAAGCGATTCTCGAATCTGTGGAAAACTCCTTCAAAAATCAAAGTTTTCAAATATTGGGATAGGCTCATGATCCACTTTTTAGCTTTTTTACTTAGCACAACCCCTATGACTTGCACGCCGCAAGAAGCGCGCACCATCGGCGAGCACATCTGGATGAACGAGTCGGGCAAAAACCCCGATAAACTGATCTCGTGGAACGCTGGCGAAGAGTTTCTCTCGCTCGGCCTCGGACACTGTATCTGGTATCCTGCAGGGAAAGAGGGGCCTTTCGTTGAAACCTTTCCAGCGCTTGTGACGTTTCTTAAAACACATGGCGCAATCTTACCAGCATGGCTCACAAGCACACCGCATTGCCCCTGGTCCTCTCGCACCGAGTACGAAGCTCCTGCAGCCAGGGCTAAACGCAACGATCTGCAAACGCTGCTCACCGCAACCATCGACCTGCAAATTAACTTTCTCATCCAACGCTTCGAGGAAGCGGTGCCCAAAATCCTAGCCGCAGCGCCTCCAGAGCGGCGCGCAGAAATTCAGGCCAAAATCACACAGCTGATGCAAACACCCGCTGGCAAGTACGCCCTGCTCGACTACACCAACTTCAAAGGGGACGGCACCTCGCCCAAAGAGCGCTACACTGGCCAAGGCTGGGGCCTTCTACAAGTGCTTGAAGCTATGCCTCGCAATCCTTCCGACCCTGTGAAAGCTTTCGCAGAATCTGCTCAAACGCTGCTAAAGCAGCGCGTTGCCCATGCACCGCCTGAAAGGGATGAAAAGCGCTGGCTTGCTGGGTGGATTAACCGCGTCAACACTTACCTTAAATAGCACAAGCAAGGTGGGAATCCGCCACGTTTTCCAAGGGAATAAAAGGGGGAAAACCATCTGTTAGGGGCCAGGAAAGGGCTGCAAAAACCCAAAGTAAAGGTGGGACGGCTAGTTTGGGGGCTAAAGTTCTTTGCCTCTCGGCAACCGCCTCCGCCGCAGCATACATCGCCATCCCCTCATGTTTGTTTATCGTTGATGAGCACCGTGTGATTCGTGGGTATCCCTAACGATGGCGAGGCTATGTTATACCGGACTCTGTTGATTTGTAAAGATTTCAGCTTGATCTTTTTCCGCTAGAAGCGATATTCGGCCTCGCCAACTTATCTTCAAGTTTGCCTCGGCCTCCATATCGCTTCGATCGGCAAAATCTCGTTGCATAAATCTTCACCTCTCAACGGAGTCCGGTATAGCACAGGTGCGTGTTATTCCGCATCGGGCAGGCCGACCATGTCTTTAAGGGCTTGTTTGACGACGGCTCTGCCCATGAGGGCGATCGATTCGGTGAGCGGGATCTCTTTGGGGCAGACAGCGGCGCAGTTTTGCGCATTGCCACAGTCAGAAACGCCCCCCTCTTCCATGAGGACGTGGAGGCGCTCGGGGGCCATGACTTTGCCGACGGGATGGGAGTTGAAGAGGCGTACTTGCGAGATGGCGGCGGGGCCGATGAATTTGGAGCGGGCGTTTGTTTGAGGACAGGCTTCTGAGCAGCATCCACAGGTCATGCAAGTGGAGAGTACGTAGAGCGCTTCTTGCACTTTCGGGCTCATTTTGGGACCGAAGCCGCGATCGTAAGAGTCGTCAGCATCGACCCAGGCGCGGATCCGTTTGAGACTCTCGAACATGCTGGTGCGGTCGACCACGAGATCTTTAATCAGAGGAAATTTTGTGAACGGTGCGATGGTCACGGTGTTGGTGCCTGTGGCTTTGAGCAGTTGATCGATCAGCGCTGTGCAGCCCTGGCGGGGGCGTCCATTGATGAGCATGGAGCAAGATCCACAGACCTCTTCTAGACAGCCTTGTTCCCATGCCACAGGTGTGACGCGCTCCCTTTTGCGATTGATAGGGCTTTTTTGCACGTCCATGAGGGCAGCGGTGATGTTGTAGGTGGGTTTGCGCTCAAGTTCAAACTCTTCCCAATACTGATTCCCAGTCACGCCGCGGTAGATCTTAAGAACAAACGTTTTGAGCGCTGGCTTATCCGCCATAGATCCATCCTTTACACGGGCAGTTGTATATTTGTTGGGACGTTTTCAAAATGGGGCACCACTTTTTTAGCCTTGGTGTAGTCACGAGCCGATGGCTTCAAATGTCGCGTATCGACAGGGACATAGGAGATCACGGGCTCATCTTTTTTCGCATCATATGTCGCAAGCGTGGTTTTTAGCCAATGCTCATCATCGCGTGTGGGAAACTCAGGCTTGTAGTGGGCGCCGCGGAACTCGTTGCGAAGCAGCGCGCCTTTAGTGATGACGAGCGCGAGCTCCAGCATGGGGCCAAATTGATTAGCAAACGCATAGGTCTGGTTGAGAATCGACCCAGTGTCATCGAGGCGGATATCGCGATAGCGCTCACGGATTTTTTTGATCTCTTCGAGCGTTTTTTGCAGGGTTTCATTGTCGCGCTTGACGGTGACGTTTTGCACCATGAGATAGGCTAGCTCGTCGTGCAGTTTGTGCACATTTTCTTTGCCGCTGCGCGAGAGCAGATCGTGTTTGAGGGATTCTTCTGCCGCCATCGCTTCTGAGAACATCTTGGAGGGCAGATTGCCATAGCTCTCTTTGAGCGTCTCGAGGTAGCGTGGTATTTCATTGCCAGCTGTCAGACCACCGAAAATACACGAGAGGAGGGAATTGGCGCCGAGGCGGTTAGCACCATGGTATTGAAACTCTGACTCGCCTATGTTGAAACAGCCGGGGATGTTGGTCATCTGGCGGAAGCGTTCCCAACGATCAGGATCATCGGCTGCAGGCCAATCGACCCAGGCGCCACCCATCGAGTAGTGCACAGCGGGGAAGATGCGCATCGGCACTTTTTTGGGATCTTCGCCGGTAAATTTGCGGTAGATCTGCAATACAGATTCCACCTTGTGCTGGATGTGCTCTGGAAGATGGGAGACATCGAGGTAGACTTGCATTTGCCCGTCGATGCCGAGTCCCAGCTCGCAGACGCGCAACACTTCGCGCGCTCCGATATCGCGAGGCACGAGGTTGCCAAATAGAGGATACATCTCTTCGAGAAAGTACCAGGGCTGGCCAGTTACGCCGCACGGGATGGTGCGGCCATCGGGAGCCAGGATGCTCTTGGAAGAGTCACCGTAAACCCAGATTCGTCCCCCTTCACCGCGCACAGACTCTGAGATGAGGCGCAGTTTATCTTCGGCCGGAATCGCGGTGGGATGGATTTGGATGAATTCACCGTTGGCGTAGCGCATCCCTTGCATGTAGAGCCTGCCGTTGGAGGCGCCGGTGCAGAAGGTGGAGTTGGTGGATTTCTTGAAGATGAGGCCAGGGCCACCTGTGCCAAAGATCACAGCATCGGCTTTGAGCACATCGAGTTTGAGGTTGAATAGATCCATGACGACGATGCCACGTGCGCGCCCTTCTTCATCGATCACAAGACGCATGAACTCGTGGTTCTCATATTTTTCCACTTGCCCGAGCACCTCGTAGCGACGCACCTGTTCGTCGAGTGCATACAAGAGCTGCTGTCCAGTTGATGCACTGCAAAAGGCTGTGCGATGGTAGAGCGTACCTCCGAATCTGCGAAAATCGATATTGCCCTCAGGTGTACGATTGAAGGGACAGCCAAAGCGATCCATCATGCGGATGATGCCTGGAGCAGCAAGGCACATCTCCAACACAGGAGGTTGGTCGGCTAAAAAATCGCCCCCTTTCATCGTATCGTAGGCATGGAGATAGGGTGAGTCGTCTTCGTTTTTGAGATTCATAGCGGCATTGATCCCGCCCTGCGCACAAACGGAGTGGGAGCGCTTGACTTTCGTGACAGAGATGATTTTGACGTGACAACCGCGCTCTGCCAACTTCATGGCAGCAGAAAGGCCGGCGAGACCTCCACCAACGACGATGACTTCTTTTCCCTTTTTCCCTGGCGACATCTTTTTAGTACCTCAAATTAGCCCAGTAAGTTCCCCAAATCGCGGCAAGCCCCAAGAAGAGGACGATCAGCATGAGCGCCACCGAGACTGAGACCCAAGCGCGTTGCGCTGACATCTTAAGCACCCAACCCCATGTGATGAGAAATGTCCAAAAACCGTTAAAGGCGTGAAAACATGCCGCTAACACAAAGATCGTGTAGAGGCCGATGTAGATGGGCTGCTTAAACGTATCGCGCACGGACAGCAGCGTCGCCATCCCAAAGTCGGGAGCCACTGCGATGCACTCCCCTGTCTTGAGTTTTATCTTTTCTAGAGCACTGACAAAGCCCACTTGGCTTGCATATTGCTGAGCAGCGCTGAGAATGATGGCTTTTTGGTTGTCATAGGGCTCAGGAACAGGACCACTTTTGAAATCGTAGCTTTGTGCTTGCAGGTTTTTAGATAAACCGACTAAAGCGCTCTCTGAACTTCTGGAATCTAGTGCAGCGCGTTCCATGTTCACAGCATTTTGATCGTAAACGGTAAAACCTAGTCGCTGAGAGAGCGTATAAAGGCCATTGTCCATATGAATTTTAACGATATAAACAGCATTTTTTCCCATGGACACTTCTTCGGGGTACTCGAGAAAGCGAAACTTGGCGACATGTCCAATCAATCCAATCAGCAAGATCCAAGAGGTGATCCTCTGCCAGGAGTAAGCGCGGTTGCGCCCGTAGCGCAGAGCTGGTTTACTACCATCCGAACTAGCTTCGATCGACTTGGCTGTGAAGAGATATTTAACGCCTAGCACAGCGTGCACAAGCAGCGGTACGCCGATGAGGGTCACTTCGATCACTTGCAGATAGGGGAGGTTGTGCAACGCGTTCACTAGGTCGACAAAGCCTTTCCCATTATCTCCCAGCCACAGCGCAGCTTGCGAGTTGGTCAGAAGATGTTCCATCAGAAAGAGCACAATCCACAGTCCGAAGAGGGAATGGATGCGCCGCCAGATGAAGGCTCTAGGTACAGTAATTGTGGCACTCATAACAGCTCTTTCAAGTTAAAAAAATACATTAAACATCGCGTTCTACTTTAGAAAAAGAGAAAAATTTCTGCGCGTTTTCCGTTGTGATCCGCGCGAGCTCTTCTAAAGGGATCCCTTTTAATTCAGCCACCACCTGTGCCGTTTCAGTAAGATAGGCCGGCTGATTAGGCTGTCCGCGATGGCTTTGCGGCGCTAAATAAGGTGTGTCGGTTTCAATCAGCAGGCGATCGAGCGGCACAAATTTCACCACTTCACGTAGCTCCTGCGATTTTTTAAATGTGACAATCCCACTCGCAGACAACATCCAGCCTCTGTCCAACACGCCGCGCGCATCTTCAAGTTGTCCCGTGAAGCAGTGGAGCACGCAAGACACACCAGCAGCGTGGACATCTGTGATAGAAAAAAGATCGCTAAAGGCTTCGCGGCAATGAAAAATCAGAGGAAGCTTCAACGTTTTAGCCAGCGCGCAGTAACGCATTAAAAATTCTTGCTGACATCTGCGGTTAGAATGTTCGTAGTAGTAATCGAGTCCAGTTTCACCAAGAGCTACAAGCTGGCCTGCTCTCGCCGTGGCTTCAACGATGGGAAAAAAGGACTCCCCTTCTTTATCGACATCGTGGGGCGTCGTCGCTGCAACGTTGTAAACCCATTTGTAGCGCTTAGCGAGTAAGAGTCCCGCTTCTAGGCTAGCTACATCTGTGCAAATGTTCACGATATGCTCAATCCCAGCCTTGCGCGCAGATTCCAGCATGGAATCCACTTGCTCTAAGCAAGAAGGCGAGGTGAGATGCGCATGGGTATCTACAAACATAAATATACCGGACTCCATTGATTTGTAAAAATTTCTGCTCCACCTCTCATTGGAGTCCGGTATAAGCGTCTAATTCTCGTTTCCACATCTGATTTTTATCGACTCTAATCACATTGGGAAATGAGTGCAAGCGCGTTAAATGCTCATCGTAGCTGATCGGTTCTAGCTTGGGAATCTCAACTTGTAGTGGATCTAACCAGGGGATTACTTCTCGATAGGAGTAGCGGCGAATAAAATCTTGGCCAGCAAAGGGATGTGCGAGTTCCTGCTCCAGCAACTGCTCCCAATCCCTTTCCCAATGGTGCCCCCAGGTCTGTAACTTGCGCCGCATCTCCATGGGAGCTCTGACAAAACTGTAGTGGTGCACGAGGGGGTTTTCATCGACGCCCAATACTTGCAAAGCCTTTTTTCCATTGGTATGGTGAAAAAGCCCTTCCCTTTCGTTCTCATCCCAGAGGTGGTGAGGCGAAATAGCCTCTTTGCGCAGCATTAAAATCGTATCAGCGTGCTGTATGGACTGGAAATGCGCGCTGCGAAAATACCAGTGCGCCGCAAACCGCACAGCAGCGTAATCAGCATAGGCTCCAAGCGTTAACCACTGTGCAAATCGCGCAGGATCGATGATCTCGTCGCAATCGAGAAAAAGCACATGCTCGCACTCTTTTGGCAGAAAGTGATAAGCGATCCAACGCCCCGTGTTGTGCCACTCGTGACGCCAGTCGGGGTGTTCAGGGTAAAGAGGGGTGAACTTACGGTAGGAACACTGATGATCAAATGCAAACTCAATAAAGGTGACCTCAGGAAAGGCCAGGTAGACCTCTTCCAGCAGCGCGTAATTCTCAACCGATCCATCAAAGAAATGATCGCACACAGTGACAAGCATCGAGCTTGAGATCGGACGCAGGGCCTCGACACAGGCTCGAATAAAGCGATAGTCATTACTGCAAAAATTAATCGCAGCAGTGAGAGGAGCAGCATTCATGCAAAATAGGGGCCGTAGGATTAGAGGTGGTGCGGTGCTCGATGACCATATCCCTTTGTGAGATGAAGAAATCGTCAAAGGAGTAGAGCCTACAAAATTGGAGAGGCATCGACAAAAATTCGATCGCTGACGTCGATTCTAGAGCATCTCTAAGAGCGATGTGATCGACAGGTTCTGCGGCATTTTCCAGTAGGGAATGCCACGTTTTGAGCAGAGCGACAACATGCTGTGTAGGTCTAGCAAAGACCACTTGTGTCTCGATGCGGTGGGTGTGACTTTTGGGCAAAAACTCATTCAACCTGACGGAAAAATCGCTGCTTTCAAACTCGGTGAATGACGCGGGTTTTAAAAACACCGCATCGACATTCACCCACAAAACAGGGCGCTCGTTTTGCATCAGTTTTTGCAAAATAAAAGTGGGCTTATCGCAGCCGTTTCCAGGCTCAATTTGGGCTTCGATCTCAAAGCACTGACACGACGTTCTGAGGCGTTTTGCCTCTTTCTCAGCGAGGGTCTCTTCGACATAAGAAGCGATCACTAAAGGAGTTAAATTCATAACCTCTATCAAACTGAAATTTGGTTTCACATTGACAATTATTTCTTCGAATGTCAAGTTATACTCCCTCTAATTAACCCGAGCCCCCAAAGGTGACAAGATACGCCGCGAGGCAAATCGGGTTAATAAGCAAAGATTTTACTAACACAACTGCGAGCGATACGACATATGACAACTGCAACTCTTCGATCTTTTTGGACGACCTTCAACCTCTCTCAAACGCTTTAACCAAAATTATACCGGACTCTGTTGAGAGGTGAAGATTTATGCGATGAGGTTTTGCCGATCGAAGCGATATGGAGGCCGAGGCAAACTTGAAGATAAGTTGGCGAGGCCGAATATCGCTTCTAGCGGCAAAAGATCCGGCAGAAATCTTTACAAATCAATGGAGTCCGGTATAAATCCGGTTAAGTCACACGCATATGGTTAATGCTATCCAACCTTCATTGCTACAACTACCAGCTGAATTGCAGTTGGCGATTCAAGATAGGCTATTAGATCCTCGAGATCGTTTGGTTTTAGCAAGTACTTGCCAAGATCTGTATAAAAATTTAAATGGGAGGCTGCTGCCTTTCGTTATCTGTCTAGAAAGGCTTTTTACATCTAGTGAGGTGTTTTCTGAGGAGCAGTTGTGCTCGCTTTGGCTGGAGATGCTTAAAAGCTTGCGCTACCTCGACCCACATGAAACCATGACTATTCTCGCGCAAGTCCAGGAGAGCTGCCGCAGAGTGCCAAGGCCTGTCTCTCGAGCGATCTTGCTCTGCAAGTTAGCCGAACTCTACGCCTCAATGCAAAAACACTGGGAAGCTGAAGAACTACTTGCAGAGGCTGAGCAAGCGCTGCAGGCTAATCGAGAAAACCATACGTATCTACAGATGATTGGGATATTTCGCGTCCAACTTGCTTGGAGGAGATGCGACCCAACTCACCCATTTCAACCTCAAGTTTCTATTTCTACAAAGGCTCTTCCTCACGACCGAAATTGGCGCAGGCGTTGGCCTTATGGCGCGCGCCTCATGGACAAGCTGAACCCCAAAATAACAATAGAGGGTGAAGAAGCTGTTATAGGAGAAGCCCTCGCCTACCTATCCATCCATTCTGCTAAAAACTATCTCGTCCTCGTCGATTCAGAGGATTCGGTGCGCCTGTGTTCGATGCACGCTCTTCTGCTTGCACAATATCTCGACCCACTTCACAACACTGTCTCAGATAGAACGTTTTGCTCCTATATTTTTAAGGCTTTTGCAGAGACAGAGAATGATTATACGCTATGTCCTACAAGCGAGTGGCTGTTTTGGCATGAGATGACAACGCTTCTGCTCTACACAGAGCGGTCTATCCCCCGAAAATGGGCTTATCTAGAGGATTGCACAAGGCATTTAGTGGCTGTCGCAGAGCGCGAGGACAATGCAGCGCGAACATATGAAGCAACTATTCTTTCCACACTGATTTGCATCCTTCAAGCTAACTCCGCGGTTGCTGCTGAAAGGGCTATTCCAACATTGCCGCCTACATGTGGCTTAGAAGGTCCCGATCTCATTTTGCGCGATCTCGCCAATCATCTACGTTTGGATTTGAGTTTGGAAGCGGCTCACCATCTCGTTGGAGCGGCACTGGCTCAAATCCCTCTGGAGAGGCAGGGTGATATTTCAGTAGGGCTACATGTGATGATCGAGGCTCTCATGGACTCATTCGCGTTTAAAGATCATCCAGAAAACAGGTTAAAATGGATTCAGTTAGCAGGTGCACTGCTCAAGCGGATCACAGATCTGCGCCATAAACGCGCTGCCGTAAAATTGATCATGCGCAATTTGGAGATCTGTTTTCCTCCGCCTGCAGCTATTGAGAGTAGTAACCTCGATAGCGACGCGATGCTTGATGATGCTCAATGACCACCGCGCTGGGGTCGATGAGCTCTGCATCGATGTCGAAAATCTTGGCATAGGCGATGGGAAGTGGATCGATACGCAGCGCATGCTTCCCATCCATCACGTGCACCAGTGAAATTTGGTCGAGATATTCGCAGTTGCTAGAGCTCTGAAGGGCTTTTTCACAGTAGTTGCACCATGCATCAACAAACTCGAGTGCGGCGGGTGTGTAATTCATGAAGAGCGAACCCGTGAAGAAGCGAAAGCGCGCGTCGTGCTTAAACCGCTCAATTTGGCGTATGACTAAGTCGAAGGAGAGAAACGTTGAGAAATTCGGCGTGCAGCAAAAGGCTGCATCAACATCGACCCAGAAGATGGGGCGCTTGTGCAGCTTCAGTTTGTCGCGCATGAAAAAAGGTTTAATCGCGCAATTGCGCGCCCACGACCCCAGCGAGGGAACGCCATCGATTTCCGCTTCGACTTCAAACTCGTTACACGAAGAGAGGAGTCGAAAGGCTTCGATCTGATAGGGTGTGTTCTCTGTATAGAAGCTGACGACGAGAGGCTTAGCGCTTGACAAATTGCTCATTTTTCGAGTATTCCTCTAGGTGATAGTAGCAAGAGAGATCCAATGAACATCCATTTCCCGCTCGCGCATTTAAGCGCTTTTGTCCAAGCCTATGATCAGTCCGACTTTTTTGGGAAGCTGGTGATTCTCGGGCTCGTCTCCCTGTCCGCCCTCTGCTGGGTTCTTCTCTTATACAAGATTTGGATCACACGTCAAGTCCAAGGTATCTCGAAAATCTTTCATCAGGCGTGTCTCAAACACAAAGATCAATTATTGCACATGGAGCTCGCCCATCTGCCCAAACCGCAAAATACCTATGTACCCCACCCCTTCGCTAAGATTTTTCTCTCCTTGAAAAATAAAACGGTGGAGATCCTCAACAAAAACATGTATTTCTCACAGAAGGATCCAGAAAAGGTCTATCTCTCGGGAGCTGATTTGGAAATCATCGAAAGCTTCGTGCTCACCACCATCTCTTCACAGGCCAAAGCTTTGGAAAAGAACCTCTACATCCTTTCCACCATCGTCACGCTGGGCCCTTTTCTAGGACTTCTGGGCACCGTTTGGGGGATTTTGATCACATTTGCGGAGTTGCACAGCGGCGGCACGGCCGGATCCAACACGGCAGTACTCGGCGGTCTTTCGACAGCGCTAGCAACCACCGTACTGGGCCTTGTGATCGCCATTCCAGCGCTTGTAGCTTATAATTATTTAAAGACAGCGATTAGAAATTATGCTTCCGACATGGAAGATTTTCTCTACGAACTCCTCTCTAGTATCGAGCTGCAGTATCGCCGAGCCGATGTGGGGTGATCTGTGCGAAAATCCCGAAGTTTAGGATCAAACGACCATCTCTCTGAAGAGCTGCACATCAACTTGACGCCGCTCATCGATGTGGTCTTTGTGGTGCTGATCATGTTCATCATTATCGCACCTATGCTCGAACTCGACCGCGTCCAGCTGGCAGAAGCCGCACACCGCGATAATCGCGAAGTGGCGGTGGTGCAAGAGGACAGCCCAGTCGCGATCCATGTGCATGAGGATAACACCATCTGGCTCAACCAGCGCAAAGTCTCTGAGATTGAGCTGATCAACCTGTTGCGCGAGGCCAAAAAACGTTATCCGCAGCGCATCCCGCAACTCTTTCACGACAAAAAGGCCCAGTTTGGCACTTATCAAACTGTCAAAAATGCCGTAGAAATTGCCGGCTTTGATCAACTGGATGTGATCCTTCAACCAGGGTGAATCGATGCATGTTTCCCCTAAGCGATCGATTCGCATCACCGTGCTCTCCATCCACGCGTTATTTCTGTTATTCCTATGGTTTGGCCCCCTAAGCACACCTCAACGCAAAGCACACAAGCCTTTGATCGTCAAGATGATCACGCCAAAAAGTCCCGCTATCTCACAGCGAGCTACCGCCGTGGCGGCAACGCCGCGTCCACAGGCTAGCGCTGCCGCGGCTGTGCCAAAAGTTGAAACGCAAACCAAGCCCCCAGCTCCGTCGCAGGCGGCCGCTATTCCACCGAAACCTCAGAAACCTCCAACAGAAACCAAAACCGTTAAAAAAGAGGCGGCGGTTGCAGATAAGCGCATCGCGAAAAAAGCTGCGCCAAAACCAGCTGAGCAGCGCTCGAAGATCTCTGATGCTCTATTAAAAGAGCTGGAAGAAAGCATTGCGAAAATTGAAGATAAAAGCGATAAAGGAAGGGTGAAGAAGAGCACTGCATCCAAGGCACGAGTTCCCCTGTCGATTTCTTTGCAAATCGATAGACTCGATCTGGACAGCAGTTCCAGTGGAGATTCAGGAGAGCGCGATTACGCAGATTTTCTGATCGGCCATCTTCGCGAATCACTCCATCTTCCCGATTATGGCGAGGTCAAAATGGAATTGACACTACGCCAAGATGGCAGTGTGGCAAGCTTGCGCGTGTTGCATACCGAGAGTGACAAAAACAAGCGCTATCTCGAGAGCAACTTGCCTCTTCTGAGGTTTCCGCGTTTTACCGGTGCAGGCACCAAAAAACGGGAACAGACGTATATTTTAACCTTTTGCAACGAGTGATACTATCATGTTGGGACAACTCCGTCAGATTGCTGCGACACTCTGTACACTTCTCATACCAGTTGCTACTTTTGCCGCAGATGCCTCCTCAACTCAAGAGATCCGCGTGCAACTTTCTACGGCCAGCGCACTTCAGCCCGTTTATTTGGGTTATCTACAAGTGCAAAGCGCATCCCTGAGCGCTCATTACACCGACCAGCTCGACGCCATTTTACAACACAATCTCAACTACAATGGCGCCACAAAATTAAGTCCACGCGCCCCTGAGAAAGAAAAGATTTTAAACGCCCGGGATAGCGCGATGACCTTCCATCCCGCTACCTGGAAACAGATGGGCATCCCTTATGTGCTCCGCTGGCAGGTGAAGGAACACGCTTTGAGCCTCGCGCTCTTCAATACGCAAAATGGCGAGATTAAAAATTTCAATGAGCTGCCTCTATCTGGAGATATCCACCAAGACCGCCGCCAGATCCACAAACTCGCCGATGCGATCCACAAGGCGATCTTCGGCACAGAAGGGATTGCCAATACGCGTATTCTCTTCTCTTACCAAGCGAGCAATCCAAAACCAGATGGTGGAGATTGGATCTCTGAAATTTGGGAGTGCGACTGGGATGGAGCTAATTTGCGCCAAGTCACAAACGAAGGCAGCTATACCGTCACACCCGTACTGCTGCCACGCCACCCCCGTTATGGCAACGATCGTTTCCTCTACGTCTCTTATAAAAATGGGCAGCCTAAAATTTTTATCGCCTCGCTCAAAGAGGGGAAAGGAAAGCGACTGGTCGATCTCAGAGGCAACCAATTGCTGCCCGCCATATCGCCTCAACGCGATAAGATCGCCTTCATTTGCGACGCTGGCGGGAGGACCGACCTCTTTATGCAACCCCTACATCCAGACACAGGCGATGCCGGCAAACCCATACAACTCTATTCTTACCCAAGGTCAACACAAGCATCTCCGACATTCAGCCCCGACGGCTCTAAAATCGCTTTCGTCTCCGACAAAGATGGTGGCATGCGCATCTTTCTCATTCCAGCAACCCCGATGGGCAAACGCGCTAACGCCAGCATGTTAACGAAGAAAAATCGGGAAAACTCCTGCCCTGCGTGGTCACCCGATGGCACAAAATTAGCCTATAGTGCTAAAACAAGTGGAATACGGCAAATATGGATCTACGACTTTGCGACGGGAGAGGAGTGGCAGCTGACATCTGGACCTGGGAATAAAGAAAATCCGAGCTGGGGACCAGATAGCAAGCACATCATCTTCAACTCAACTGATGGCTCTGCCTCTGAACTCTACGTTGTTAACTTGAACCAGCCCGAAGCGATTAAAATTACTCGAGGCCCCGGAAAAAAACACTATCCGACCTGGGGCACTCGCTAAAACTTAAAATGTGAAGAAATGAGGAAATCATGAAAACCAATTACACGCTCTTCTCAATCATCAGCTCCATCGCCTGCTTACTGATGACAGGATGTGATAAAAATTCTGGAACCGTCTGGGATGATGACAAAACTTCTGGCAACTACAAAGGCAGCGCACGCGCTCTGTGGGGCAACGATGGCGCAGGACCCGATGGCCTCCTCGCCCCATCTAGCGATGACTTTTTAGCGCTCAACGACGATGATTTGCGCACCGCTTTTTCCGATGGCGCTATCCCTCAGCCCAAACATGACCCAGGCGAAGCTGGCAGCGGACTGCCGGGCATCGAAGGGTTTTTACGCGCGAAAGGCCTAGAAGCCTCCATCTTCAAGACCCTCTATTTTAATACGGATGATCACATCTTACGTGGTCAAGAATCTCTAGCTGCACTTGATGCGATTGCAGATTACCTCAAATCCCACTCGAACGTTTACATCTTTATCGAAGGACACTGCGATGAGCGCGCTCCTGAGCAGTACAACCTCTCCCTCGGTGCGCGTCGCGCCAACTACGTACGCTCCACGCTTGTCGAAAAAGGGGTCGATCTAGAAAAAATCCACACCGTTTCCTATGGAAAAGAGCGACCTGCGGAATATGGGCATAGTGCAGATGCTTGGTCAAAAAATCGCCGCGCTGAATTCAAAATCTATAAGAAATAGCCATGCATACACGCTGGATGATCATTGGAGCACTCATCCTTGGGTGCTCTCTTTTTGCGCAACCAGGCTCTCCACCCTTTTACTCTGATCGGGTCATCGATCAGCTGCGCCTCGAGATTTCCGACCTCAAACATGAACTCCATACTGCCAAAGTCGAGATGAATATCTTGGAAGAACGCGTCGCTAAACACGATGCTGCGGTGTCTAGTTTAAAAAATCCAGCCCCCAGCAAAGAGGCCACAAGCGTCAGTGCTCTGACATTTCAAATCAGCGCACTAGAAAAAAAAACTGGGCAACTAGAGAGCTTGCTCGAGCGCATGACAACGGATCTGAGAACGCTGAGCAAAGAAGTGGTTGGACGCATGCAAACGCTCGAAACAGAGCTTGCTGCGCATGAGCGCAAGTTTGATGAAGTCGTCAAACTCAAAGCGACATTAACCTCTATCTCAAAAGCTATCGGTGTGAATAGCAGTGTAAGCTCCACAGCTGCTGCCTCCACATCTTCTGGTCGCACCTATCGCGTCAAAGCGGGCGATTCCCTTGAAAAAATCGCACGCCGCGAACATGTCAGTATGGATGCTATCAAGAAGCTCAACCGCCTGGGCAGTGATAAAATTGTGATAGGCCAGGAGCTCGTATTGCCAGATGAAGGAAGCTGATCTCCGCGCACAACCCATCGGCATCTTGGATTCAGGCTTTGGCGGCCTCACGGTGATGCGCGCCCTCCGCACACAGCTGCCGCACGAGAACATCCTCTACTTTGGCGATACGGCTCGCCTCCCTTACGGTGGTAAAAGCGCTGAAACAATCACGCGCTACGCTACAGAATGCACCTCCTTCCTGATCCAGCAGGGAGTCAAAGCGCTCGTCGTCGCTTGCCACTCCGCCTGCTCAGCAGCCTTCGACACACTCCATCAACATTTCTCCATCCCGATCATCGGCATCGTTGATGAAGGGGTTGAAGAGGTCGTCCGCCTCGGTGAGCCCAAACAGGTTGCCATTATCGGCACGCGCGCAACGATCTCCTCGGGCGTCTATCAACACGCACTCCAAATGAGCCTCCCGCATGCTCAGATCTACGCGCTGGCCTGCCCCCTCTTCGTCCCCCTAGTGGAAGAAGGGTACATCGAACATGAAATCACCGCGCTGACCGTACGCGAGTACCTGCGCCCGCTCCGAGATAAAAATCTCGACGCCATCCTGCTCGGTTGCACCCATTACCCCCTACTTGAAACTCTCATCCAAAAAGAACTTGGAACTCAGGTGCGCGTGATCGATCCCGCGGCCAGCTGCGCTCAAAAAACGCAGCGCGTGCTCGCAGAAAAGGCCATGCTCAACCCAAACACAACTCCCCCAAATTACAACTTTTTCGTCTCCGATGACCCTGAGAAATTCCGCTTGCTAGGCCCCAATTATCTCAATCATCCCATCGAAGAAGTTAAGCTAAAATTGTAAAAAAATGATAAACCCCTATATGGTAAGATCTACACAGTCTAGTACAGTTTAACAAAAGTTTTTGCTGGAATTTGCGCTCAGATTTTTCTGTCCTGCTAAGTGCGGAGCGCGCCGGCATCTTCGAGTAAGCTGTTAAGCGCGAGCACAACGCAGGGTGGGAAAAGATGAGTCAAATTATGGTAAAAACTTTTGTTAAACTGTACTAAGTTTGAGGTGATCAATGAGTCATAAGAAGAGAATTTTGCTGATCGAAGATGAGGAAGACATTGCCGCATTGATCAAGCTCCAGGCAGAAGTTTCCGGATACAAACTCCATGTGGAGGTCGACGGCATCAACGGCTATCGCGCCATCGAGCGAGAGAAACCCGATCTCGTTATCCTCGATATCATGCTCCCAGGGCAAAATGGTTTCGACGTCTGTCGCAAGATGAAAAGCAATCCAGAGCTGCGCAACATTCCCGTGATCATTCTCACTGCAAAAGCGGAAGAACTCGACATGGTGCTCGGCTTAGAGCTTGGCGCCGATGACTACGTTTCTAAACCCTTCTCCCCCAAAGTGCTCTTCTCACGTATCAAAGCCGTCATGCGCCGCTCTAAAGAAGCAGAAAAGACTGTCAAGATGATCTCGTTTGGCGAATTCACGCTCGAGCCTGAACGCTACCTGCTCAGGCGTGGAGATAAGGTGTTGACAATCACCCTTTCAGAATTTGGCATTCTGCGCCGCCTTTTGAGCAATCGCGGCAAAGTCATGACGCGCAATCAACTTCTCGACGACATCCACAACGATGACGCCTTCATCGTCGACCGCAACATCGATGTGCACATCGCTTCCCTCAGAAAAAAACTCGGCCCCAATTTTGACTGGATTGAAACTGTGCGCGGCGTCGGCTACCGCTTTCGCGAAGATCCAGTGCCTATGATGCAAAGGAAATCAGGGGCTGCATAAAAGACCGCTTTGACAATCAACTTTTTTCAAACTCTCTTAACATCAATTGAGCATTGCGTTATGAATGGGTTAAAACAGCGTATCGGCCCAGATGTTCAAAAAAGGTTCTAACCTCCTCTTTCCTATCTTTCTAACCTACTTTCTAGACACCTTTGGTTTGGCTGTCATCTACCCGATTTTTACTCCGATGATCCTATATGGCGAACACAATCTGATCAGTACAGCCTTGCCCTATTTTGAAAAGACAGCCCTGTTGGGCGTCGTTGTGGCGGCGTTTCCCTTTGCGCAGTTCTTTGGAGCACCCCTCATCGGACAATTTTCCGATAGGATCGGCCGTAAAAAGACGCTGTCCTTCACCGTCTTTGGCACGGCAATAGGCTACACTTTGACAGCGACTAGCATCCTACTCAACTCCTTTACACTTCTGCTGATTAGCAGGCTTGTCACTGGTTTTTTCGCGAGCAATTTAATCATATGCCTGGCGGCTCTGGCTGACTTAAGCCCTGATGAGCCCACAAGGGCCAGATACTTTGGACATCTTGCGACGCTTGGGGGACTTAGTTTTGTCGTGGCGATCGGTTTCGGCGGCCTGCTCTCCTCTCTGCTAAGCCCCAGCATGCCTTTCTGGATCACCGCAGCGCTGGCCTATCTCAACTTCTTGAGCGTTCACTACCTTTTTCATGAAACCCATCCCACCAAGCCTCCCACGGATATGCGCATGTTAAAAGGCATGCATAATATCATTTTGGGGATCCGCAATCCCGATCTGCGCCCTCTTTACATCGTCACTTTTTTCTTCATGGTGACTTGGGTCGCCACCATGCAATTTCTGCCCGCTTCGCTGCTGACGCGCTACACCTTTACACCCCTGCAAGTAACCTACGCACTCATTTTTGTAGGCGTTTTTTGGTCCCTCGCCAACCTGATTCTGAATCGCATTCTGTCTAGAAAGGCCCATCCTCCCAGCACCCTTTATGTTTGTTTGCTCATCCTCTTTGTGTCGATGTTTGGCATGATTTTTGCCGAAGATCCCACCATTTTCTTTCTTTTCTTTTATCCAGCCACTGTTGTAGCCGCGCTGGCATGGACCAACAGCCTTGCAACAATCTCTTTAAAAGCGCCTAACGAAATCCAAGGAAGCATCCTCGGCATCAACCAATCGATGATCTCGCTCGCCTCCATGCTCGCTCCTACCTTAGGCGGCCTCTTCGCTGGGGCAGGCAAACATTGGATTTTCATTTTCACCGCATTTTGCAGCTTGATGGCCTTCGCACTTTTCTATCGCTGGAAAAAATACCATCCCAGCAATATCGTCAAATAATTTGAGGCAGTTGAAAAAGAGAGCTTGTACAAGATTATTAAGCCCTACTAGGAGAACCACATGAAAGCAGCCATCATCGCCACCTTGAGCACCGCAATTTTACTGACCGCCTGCGAATCCAAAGCCGGCACAGGATCCTTAATTGGCGCTGGCGTAGGCGTGGGTGCAGGCGCACTCATCAGCGGCACTCCAACCGGCGCTTTGATTGGAGGCGCGGTAGGTGCTGTTGGCGGTGCCATCATCGGCGCATCCTTAGACGAAAGCGATCGTTCGACCATGCAACAAAGCTCTCCACAAACGTTAAGACGCGTCGACAATGGCGATCAACTCACTTTGAACGACATTGAGAAGATGTCAAAATCGGGCATTGGCGACGATAAAATCATCGGCGTCATTCAATCAACAGGGAGCATCTACCATTTGAGCTCCGAAGACATCACTGAACTGAAAAATGCCGGTGTCTCTCAGCGCGTGATCGACTACATGCTCCAGACCGGCTATCAGAACCCCGCTTCGAATTAGTACAGTTTACGCTTCTGAGTTGTATAAAAACTCCCCTTTGGTTTAAACGTTAGGGGCAAATTAACCTACCAATAGAATCTATGTCGATTACTGATCATCTTGAAGCACCCTACGGCGAGCGTATACATTTCAATAAACAGCTCTTCGAAGAGCAGCTGGACCGCTTCACAGCTGAAGCTGTGCAAGAATTTAAAGGGATCACGCGCCAGTACGCACTCTTTCACATCTGTTTTTTTCTGCTAGCCATAGTTGAACTCTTCGCCTTCGTGCTGTTCTTTTCCGTTCTCACCAAGTCAACGATTTTTGCATTTACCTTGGCGGGCTTGTTTTTTACTGGCTTTACCTATTTCGTGCTCCACTTCTATCTTCAAGCAAAAAAACCACAGCAGCTCATGGATTTGCGCTCCCGTTTCACAGAGGAATGTAAAGCAGCCTTACCCTTCAGCCCTGGAGAGAGCGCATTGCATCAAACCCACGCCAATGCCCTCTATCTACTTCTGTCCCATTTGCACCGGCAAGAGTACAAGTACTACTCCTTACCCTCTTATTTTAAAACTCTAGCACCGCTCATGCAAAAGTTCAGCGCCTGGGCTCACTGGAAGGATCTGCATCAGATGAAAGAGATCCTCTTACACCTGATTATCAAAGAGTATATCGAGGTGGTTAAGTTACAGCCTACCGATTTGGAAACGCATGCCAACCTGGCGACAGCTTATCTGACCTTAGCCAAACTCTATCGCGATCCTCGAGCGATTGAACCTACGGAAGAGTATGTGTGGATCGCTCCGGCCTACCACACTGCAACTATGATGGAGAAATTTAAACGTGCTGCAACAAGAGCGCTAGACGAGCTGCGCATCCTAGACACCTATGCCCCAGGTGACCGCTGGGTGCATATGCAGTTGGCCATGCTCTATCACGATTTAGAAATGCCAGAGCTCGAACTCAAAGAGTATGAGCTTTTGATGAAAGTCGCTCCGCAAGATGTCGATGTAATGCAGTGCTTGGGGACCCTATGCTTTGAACAGGGGAAGACCGCGCATGGCCTTCAGATCTACGACGCCCTCAAAAAACTGCAGCCCGCCAAAGCGGAAGAACTTCTCCATCATTACGGCGCTTTCTCTGAAGACTATTTAGCGCATTAGTGCTTGGTCGATAAAAGTTTTTACAAGTATTTGCGCTCAGATTTTTTTGACTGGCTCAGTGCGGAGCGCGAAGGCATCTTTTGACGTAAGCTGCCAAGCGCGAGCACGACGCCGGGCAGAAAAAGATGAGTCAAAGACTTGGGAAAAGTTTATCGACCGAGCACCAGTGCATTCCAGTCGAGTGTGCCCACAGTCACGCCCACGATGCAGCAGGAAGTCGCCAGCCAATTGATCTTCTCTCGGTAGAGCCACTTTCCCCAGATGTTGCAAGCGACAATCACGCCTACGGAGAAAAGCGGGAAAATCATCGCCCGCTCCCATGTAGAGGCCACCTCTGTGGAGCGGATCATAAAGAATGTGCCGATCCCATTAGCAAAACCCCCCAGTACCCCATACATCCACTCGGAGCGCGCAGGCCACTTTTTGTTCGCTTTGAAATACACCACAATTTGCACAAGAGATGCTGCTAAAAACACCATAGGCATGAACCACTGGCTGCGCGCATCGCTCAAGTCCATCGAAAGAAATAAACCCGGCGCAGTCGGAAAGTTAATGAAGAGCGCACGCCATTGCATGAAGACCAGAAAAATGACATGCAACCCAAATGCCGCGAAAACCAATCCGACCCATTGCATCAGCTTCTGTGAGCGCATGACTTCCCAGCCCGCCCAAAACAAACCAGCCACCACGAGCAGCGATCCCATCGCATGGTAAATAGTATAGTTAAAACCAAAGTTCGCGCCAAAGAGCATCACCATCAGGATCATCGGCATCACAGTCGAAGCGTTGAGCGCTGCAAATGTCAGCCCCGCCGGACCCCTTTCAAGCGCTTTGCCCAGGGCGATCATCATCACAGCTAAAACGAGGCCCCCCACAAACCCAAAGAGCGCCATCGGTGTGCTCCAGCTGAGCTCTCCCGTGCGCACAGGGTTGAGAAACACCGCCACCAAAAACACCAGCGTGAGCTGGATCATTAAAAAGCCCTTGCTCGAGCCACCCGCATCAATGCTGCGTCTCATGCATAAATTAGACAGCGCCACGAACAGCGCCGCCAACAACATCAATTGAACACCCATAGCAACCCCTTTTTTCAGAATATACTAGAAAGAGCACACCCAATTCGTCAAGCCTCTTGGACAAGATAGGGGGGAAACTTTGAAAGGGGCCTTGTTCAAAAGAGGGAGCTCCTATATTCTGGGGAGGCGAGGCAGTTGCAAAACTCCACGACAGCGGAAAATCGAAGATTTTGAACCCCATTGCCGTAGGACAGGCCTGCCTGTCCGACGCGTTGACGGCGGCCTACCCGAGAGGGTAGGCGAGGAGGCGCGGACGCGAGTGGGGTTCGAAAGGGCAATTTTACGCGTCGAAGAGTTTTGCAACTGGCTCAGACTTGTATGGGGGATATTATGCGATTCAAAATGCTTTTTATAGTTCTTTGCACGCTGGGCTTTGCTTATGTGGGAGCAGCAGCGCCTCAGCAAGCTAACTTACAACTCAAACAGCGACAGCCCCACTGGCGACCCATGATCATGGAAAGCTACCCTGAAGGGCATCCTCAGCGCGTGCTATTCTATGAGCAGATTGGCGAAGATGGCGAAACGCCAGTCAAACAAATTGTCTTTTATCCAAACGGTCAGGTGCGCACTGAGATGGACTTGACAGTCGTTTCAGAGGATTCTCCCGCAAGTAAGGAATGGAAGTCGACGATCGTTCCGCAGGGGACAAGCGTCTCTTTCTTTGTGGGTGGACAGATTGAGAAGGTTGCGAACTACGACCAAGGTGTACTCCATGGTAACGTCACTGTTTTTTACGAAGATGGAACAACGCGCGGCACATGCGGTTTTAGCCAAGGTAAGCGCCATGGTGAAATGATCTCTTATTTTGAAGATGGCTCGAAAGCAGAAGAGGCCATTTTTGAAGAGGGTCAAGTTGTGGGCGACTTGATCAAATACTATCCAAAAGGCAAGCGCACAGCACTAATCCCTTATATGAATGGTCTGCCACATGGCAATGCGCTCGAATGGTATGAGAGTGGAGCGCTTAAAGCATCGAGACGCTATCAGAACGGCGTTTTACACTCTGATGGCAAGAATCCTGCGCTTGTCATTTACGCCGAAGATCGCTCCATCCTCGAAGTGCAAGATTTCAGTCAAGGGCAGCCTATGGGCACGCATTTCCTCTACCATCCCAATGGTAAGGAGAGCTACAAAGCCCATTACAGAAATGGTAAGAAGCAGGGCAAAGAGCAGTACTTTGGCCAAGATGGCACACTGCTTGGTGAAGGCGAATTTCGCGACGGTATCCCTACGGGCAAGCATTGGAAAAAAACGGAAAGCGGCCAGCTCACTTTTACGGCCAATTTTGATGACAAAGGCAATCTATTAGAACCCATTTGCGAGTATGCGGAGAATGGACAGCAGCTAGCTAAGTACTTTCTCAAGCAAGACCAGCTGCACGGATCCTGCCTACAATGGTATGCCGACGGCAAACCCAAAGTCGAGTTCAATTACGAAAGCGGCAAATATGAAGGTGAGCAGAAGGAGTATTGGGCCAATGGTCATTTAAAAGTTAAAGCGCATTACAAAAATAATGTGAAAGAGGGCCCTTTTGAAGAGTGGTATGAGAATGGCAAAAAAGCCGCCCACTCTGATCTGAAAGGGGGCGTCAAAGAGGGTTTGTGCCAAGAGTGGTTTGAAGATGGGAGTCTCAAGCTCGAAGAGCGTTATGTGAGCGGTGAGCTGGATCAAGACCGCCGCGAATGGCATGCCAACGGCAATCCCCGCTTCGCTGGTGAGTTTGTGCATGGCAAAAAGCAAGGGATCCACCGTGAGTGGAATGAAGACAATGAACTCGTGATGGAAGTCAAATACGAGAAAGACCTGCCACAAGGCATTGCTAAAGCTTGGTTTTCTAAAGACAAGCTGCGCGAAATTGTCCACTTTGAAAATGGCAAACGCCACGGTAAGGATGAGGAGTTTTTCGCGAGTGGCAAACTGAAATCTTCCGCGACCTACAAAGAGGATCGCCTCGACGGAGAGATTAAAACTTTCTTTGAAGATGGAAATCTCTGTTCCGTGAAGTATTTTCGCGAGGGCACGCCCTTTGGAGAGCAAAAAGAGTATTTCCCGCAAGCATCGGAAGATGGCAAAGCCCGGTTGCAAGTGGCGCGCCATTTTTTCTACAACGACCAAGGCAAACTGAACGGGGAGCAGAAAAGCTACCATCCCAACGGCGGACTGCACACCTCAATCGCTTATCAAAATGGTGAGCTGCATGGCCTGAAAGGGATGTGGGACCCAGAAGGGAACCTGCTCGAAGAAGCGAGTTATGACAATGGCAAACTCCAAGGCCGCTATTTTGAAAGAACAAGCGACGGCAAAGAGCTCGTCTACCACTACAAGAATAATCGCCGTGGAGGACTCCACGAGGTCTACTATCCCACCAATGATTACCTAGGCAAAGTGAAAGCGCTTGAAGTGAACTTCGTTAACGATAGGCCTGAAGGACTCGCCCTCGAGTACAATCAAGAGGGGATCAAAATTGCTGAAACGCTTTATGTGAATGGGCTCAAGGAAGGCATTGCGCAAGTCTTCTCGCCAAAAGGGCAGCTCATGATGACGATTAGCTTCCACCAAGATCAACGCAACGGGCCTAGCTTCCAGTACTTCCCAGATGGTAAGATCTTCATTGAATGCGATCACCAGAACGATCAAAAAGAGGGTTTTGAAAAGACCTACTTCCCCGACGGCGCGCTCGCCAAATCGATCCCTTACAAAAACGGGCAGATTCACGGCCTCTATCAGGAGTGGAATGAGCAGGGTGTGCTCGTCTTCGAAGGGGAATACACCGACGGCAAACGCAACGGCAAGTTCAACAAGTTTTTCGATGATGGCAAGCCGCGCCTCCTGCAAACTTTTCTCGATGACCAGCCCCATGGCCTCAAGAAGAGCTTTGATGAAGAAGGCAAACCCACCGAAGTCCAATACGAAAAGGGCAAAAAAGTCGCCTAATGAGCCGCGACCTTCCACATGGGCAGGATAAATCGGTCAACCTATCCTGCCCAAAATCGACATTTGCGCGTTTTGCGCAGGATGATTTTTTAAGATCTTAACAATCAGATGGATGAAAAACTGTTAAGTTGGGTTATTAGCTTTGAGCGATGCGCTCTGCGACGCGCAGGGCGATCTCTTTGGGCACGAAAGTGCTTAAGGGGGCGTGGTAGCGCGCGAGCTCGCGAATCAAGGTAGAGCTGATATGCGCGACGCGCTCATCAGCCATCAGAAAGACAGTCTCAATTCCACTTAAGTGGCGGTTTGTAAGCGCCATGCGGAACTCATACTCAAAATCGGAAAAGGCGCGTAGACCGCGCAGCAGAAAGTCGATTTGATGCTGTTTGGCGAACTCGACGACAAGGGTTGAAAAGCTGACAACCTCGACGTAGGGCATCGCGCGGGTCATCTCTTGAAGCATGGCCATGCGCTCAAGGGTCGTGAAGAGCGTTTGCGATGGTTTATTGCTGTTTTCCGCGACTCCGACATAGAGCTTGTTACAGATCGATGCCGCGCGCTGAATAATATCGAGATGTCCAAGCGTAGGTGGATCGAATGTACCAGGAAAAAGGGCGCGCTTCATTGAATGCCTCCGCTGGATTAAGGGCAAATTATACCGCGACCTAATTAGTTTTGGCATTGCTGCTGCTGCCCTTTTCCGTTTGATTTTGCGTTCGCTCTTGCAAGCTGACAGAAAGATTGCTTCGAGCTCCACGCTTTATCAAACAAAAAAATCCAGGGCATCAATGCACAAAACTAATTAAGTCACGGTATCCTCTTTATCTTTTGCGCGATATTGATGCAAGAGGGTCTGGCTGAACTGGCGCTGATCGATGTAGTTGAGGTGCTTAAGAGGGGGCGTTTGAGCTGAGAGGGTGGGTGGCACGGTCTCTTCGATAAAAAGTGTGCCACTGGGCAGGAGGAGGCCATGATTGTCGATGGCGTGCAGAATCTCCTGCAGAAGGTGTGTGCGACGAGCAAGATCGTAGGGCGGGTCGACATAGATGACGTCGAATGCTAACGTTTGTTTAGCGCAGCGTTTGAGCGCCGTGAGCACATCAATGCCCCAGACAACCGACTTGCTCTCGAGGCCAAACTCTTCAATATTGGCGTAAATAGCGCTTAAGGCATAGCGGTCGGTCTCTACAAAGAGCGATCCTTTAGCTCCGCGACTGAGCGCTTCAAGCCCCATGGCGCCTGTCCCTGCGCAGAGGTCGAGAAAAGCGGCATTTTCAATATCGAACTGCAGAATATCAAAAACAGCTTTGCGCACGACAGCTAAGGTGGGACGAGTTTGGGGGCCTTTAGGGGATTTAAGCGTGCGATTGCGCAGCGTGCCACCCAGAATGCGTAGACTCATGCAACTCCCCGTCACTCAAAGGCAATTTCAGTGCGCGCCTTTTTAAGAATGTCTTTAGCTTCTTTAAGCGATCCAGTCTTGCCGTCGCTTAAGAACTTGGCATAGCACAGATGTGCGCGCCCTGCTGAAACGAGTTTTTCCAGAGAGTGATCCCCCTTTTGCCCGTCGATGAAGGAGACCGTTTTTTTGATCGCGATCCATTCGTCTCCATGCCGGCCCTGGATGACCAGATCGAACGTGCCTGGTTCATCGATGGTGCCGACGATCTCATAGGGTTGGTGGCTGTATAAGTTTGGCATGTGTGTCGCCGCAGGAAAGATCTCGATATTAGCGCGGCTTTGGTGCGGGAGCACTGAAATGATCAGGTCGGTTGCGAGTGGGTCGCGCAAATCGATCACGAGTTTAGCGAGCTTGCGCGGGAAGGCGGCGTGTGTATCGGACCACAGCATTTTTCCACCGCTGATCGAGCTTAAGAAATCGAGCATCACAAGGTCGTTCTTTTGGCCAACTGCAGCTGTATAGATAGCCAGCTTGCCATGGTTTTTCTCCACCCAACTCTTAAGCAGATTCTGTTGCTTGCTGCCACTGCCTTTTGCAACGCCATCGGAGAGCAGGATCGCCGTGTGGATCACGTGATCATCTTGCACCTCGGGGAGGATCTTGGGCAGCGATGCGTAAATATCCGATGAGGTGAAGAACCCCCCTTCCTCCTGTTTCTCTAAGAACTCTTCCGCCGCTTGGATCGAGGTGATATTCACGGGCTGATCTTTCTCTTTGAAACGCGTGATCCCCTTATCGGCGATATAGACGTTAAAGGTGTCCCCTTTTTGCATGCTTGAGAGGGCTTTCAACACAGCGCGTTTAAAGACGTTGAAACGGTGCTTTTGCACAGTAGAGCTGCGGTCAAGGATGAAAAGGATATTTTGCTTCAGGCTGTATTGGCTGATGTCATAACTAGGGCTTAATGTGAGAGAAAAAATGTATCCTCCACCATCAGGCTTGGGCAAAAAGCGCAAGTTGAGATCAAAGTCGTCATTCCACTCAGCAGCTGTTGCAAGAGGAGGAAACATGTATTCCTCAACGCCGCGGTAATGGGAGGCAATCTCCAGACGGGGTTTGCGAGCCAGTGAGAGAAAAGGATGGGGCAACAGGTTCGCGAGCTCTTGCACATCGCCTCCCTCCAAAGCGATCGCGCTCATGGCGGAAGCCGTCTCCGTTTTAAGTTCAAACGAGGGCATAGGACGCGCTGCTGAGCTTAAAGCTAATCCATTGGTAACCTCTTCAGTCGCTTCGATCACGTTTTCACTAAGGGCTAAAGACTCTTCCGCCATGGGCAGCGCGGAACCCGCATTTGGGAGCGAGGCGAACTCGTAATTTTTAGGCGTCTGATCAATTTGCACCTGAGAGGTCAAGGGGAACTCTTCGAAGGGGGTTGTGAGGATCTCTGCAGAGATCTCTTCATCGCCAGCCTCAGGCAAGGAAAATACTAAAGCAGGCGAAAAATCTGCCGAGATCTCAATCTCACTGCCCCTTTCCTCAATGAGTTCAGCGAGCTCTTCCGAAGGCGCCAACGCTGCACCTTTCGGCAGTTCTATTAAATCAAGGGGTTGCTGCAAGTGGGGTGAAAAGACGAGGATCTGTTGGAAAACTTCATCGATCTCTTGGCTTTTGCGGTAGAGATCAACTGACTCACCAGTTTCCAATAGTTCCGGTGTCGCGGCGGAGATTCCGAAGATCGATGTGAGCGATTGCTGTAGGATAAGAGGGTGTTTATAGATGTAGACGAGCAATCCAGTATGTATTGCCAGAGAGAATGCGAGGCATTTGATCAGAAGGGATGGACGTTTGATCATAGGCGCTGTCGTAGCATTCATCGCTTTTGATTCCTCACAGTTTCGATCCGGGTTTTTAAATGTTCATCGGTGATCTTGACTGATAAGGCTGATAAGTGATCCAGCGCTGCCTCAGCTTCAGGGCTAGCGCTCGCTTCTAGTCTTTGAATCTCAGCATCGACAAAAGCGGCATATTGCTCATACAGCTGAGCTTTTTCAGGAAATTCATGAGCTGCAGCGAGATAGGCTTTCACAAGAGGATCATCCGCTTGGAAAAAACTACTCTGCATCTGTTTAAGCAGCGACAGCTTCTTTTCTGCCTGCTCTTCTGGAGCGGCCAGGGCCACTTTGATATCGACATAAGCCAGCGCAGCTTCGAGATGGAAGGGCTCTGAATAGAGACGGCGCTTAGCTTCCAAATCTTTTAAAGAGGCGTAGATCAGCTTCACTTCAGGCGAGCTTTCTAGACGTTGCGCTGCGGGCAGAAGCGCATACTCTAAAAGCGCTTTTTCTAGTTGCGCAGCCGATGCAAAATAGGAGTGGATATGGGAAGAGGTTTCGATCAAATAGTTGTATGTAGCAAGGGCCTGTGAATAATCCCCTTTCGCTTGGTAGCTCTTAGCGAGTTTGAACTGAGCCAGGCGCTGGTATTTCCATTTTGCATCCTGCCTTTCGCGTTGCTCCTGGTTCAGCGACGACAAAAGGGCAATGGCTCGATCCCAGTTCGCTTGATCTGCGTAGAGATCCGCCAGTTTAAGCGCTTCCCCCTCCATCTCCATCTGGGATGTATCCAGCGTGAGCGCAACTGCTTGGGGATCGAGATGTAGCAAATGCTCCATCACAGCCACCGTGCGATTTAAGAAAAGGGAGCGCTCCCCATCTGCGCGCTTGTACTGAAGGAAATAAAAGTTAGCTAGCCAAAGTTCGTTGTCCTTTTTGATGCCACGCGGCATCGAAATGAAGAGGTGATCCGCTGCTTTCAGCAGCATGTCCCTTTTTTCCACATCGCGCATCCTCTCTGCCAGGCATAAGTAAGTATTGAAGAGCTTGAGGTGAAGTTCATGCCCACAGACTAGCTCTGGATTGAGCTCAAGCGCGCGTTCTGCGTTGATCGCAAACTGAAAGAGATCGTGTTCGTGGTGTTCATAAGCGTAAGCCGTCATCAGATAGGCTTCTGAGGTGAAAGCCTCGTGCGGGAAATCGCGCACGTATTCCACCAGTTCCCCTAAGGCCATTTCATAATCCTCTAGCTCAAAGAGAGTTTTTGCGCGCAAAAAGCGCAGTTTTTGACGCTCTGCCCCGGAAAACACGCGGTCCTGCTCGAGCGCTGCACTGACCGTGTCGTTCAATTTTTCTTTTTGCATGCGCGCAGTTTCAGTATGAGCCAGCTCGACATTTTTGAGTTCGCAATTGATCAAGTGGCGCCAAACGTTTTTAGCTTTCTTCCCCTTGGGAAACTCTTTGAGATAGCTCTCAAGCCATGCAGCGCTCTCCTGCCACTGTTGCTGCGTAACGAGCAAGAGCGCATGGTCGTAGAGTAGGTTTTCACGCTCAGGCAGATAGGGGAAACGCTGCAATACCGTGCGCATATCAACCGCGGCTTTTTCAATGAGGCTAGCTTCTCTAGCAAAATGTGCGCGCAGTAAGTAAGCGTGCGCTGTCAAGGTGTCATTTTCGAAGTGGCGGTCGAGTTCCCCGATCACTTGATCGACGAGCGGCAGATCTTTGGTCTCTTTGGCACATTGTAGCAAAGTCTGGAGCGCATTCTTCGCGAGCTCTTGTTCGATGGCAGGCGTTGCTACCACTTGCGCAAGGTATGTCTTGGCATTGGTGTGATCACCGACATGAAACAAACTCTTGCCGATGAAATAATGCACTTGCGGAAGCTGCTCAGCGTGGATGTGAATTTTAGCTTTTTCCTGTACGGAGAGTAGATCGCGGTAGCGTTTTTCTTGAAAAAGCAGTGATAGGTGGTTGAACGCCGCCAAAGACGCTTTCCTCCCACCCATGGCCCAAATTTTGCCAAAGGTCTCCATGGCAGCGCCGCGGTCAAATTTCAGTTGCGCCATGGCCGTTTGGATTAAAAACTCTTCGCGGTTGCGCGCATCGTGTTCTGCCAAAACGCCGTAGAGCGCCGCAGCGCGGGGATACTCCTCGAAGAAAATGTGGATCTGCGCCAGCGGCAAAAGCGCCTCTTCTGTGTAGCGCGATTTGGCAAGCGCCTTGTATTGCTCTTGCGCTAATCCGAACCACTTCGACTTGCTTGGCTTATCCATCGATTGCACGCCATTGCGGAAATACACCGCCGCCAGCTCTAAACGAATATCTTCGATCTGCGCTTTAGTCGAATTGGGATGTTTCAAAAATGCGACAGCTCCCTCGACAAAAGGCGCGCTTTTCTCTAGTTGGAACAGGCAGTTGAGCCTTCCAAACTCGACGCTTTCTTTCAACTCTTCCCCCGCTACCTGCTCGTAGCAATGCAAGGCTTCTGAAAAGTTGTTCTCCTCAAATAGAATATCGCCCAGCATGGCATGCAGCTGGTCTTTGGCAGCCGTTTCAGGGTGGTTTTGCAGAAAACTTAAGATTTGCTTCTTAGTGACGTGAAACTCTTTTTCTTTCCAGTATTCGACAATGCGGCGCAGTTCCATGCTCTCTTGCAGCGTTGGCTCATTCGCCGGGCACAGTGCCGCACCGCAGAAGGCGTATGTACAAGCGAGCAAAACCCATTTCTTCTTCATGCAAACACCTTTTGATTTTTTTTGATTATAGTGAGGTGGCATTAATATTCAAATACTTGAAGAAGCACGCACGTTTTCCCTTTCGAGACAAGAGGGGGCCTTTCATGGTAAAGGCGAATGGGACCAGCTAGACATTGCGTGAGGGGTGTAAAATACCCCCGCCGAAAGGCGGGGGTTATGGAGAACAGAGGGAAGGCTGTAAAATTATTTTACAGCTGGCGTAGCCTGATCATAAGCTGCAGCATTGACTGCTCTTTGCCCGATGAGTGCTTGCAGACGAGTGTCTCTTGCAATAGCTGCATCATATTCTTGATAAAATTGGGCTCTCACTTCTTCTCCCCCCTGCAGCCCTAGGATCTCCCCGCTCACATTCAAATAAGGCGACCAGAAGTGCTCAAGGAGCAACTGATACAGTGTTCTCGTCTCGGCATGGGGCGTTTGGAATAAGTGCTCTGTCATTTGAAGCGCTTTGAGCTGTTGCGCTCGATCCGCACCTGCAGCTTTAAATGCTTGATTGCTCGCTTGGAAAGCCGCCACATAAACATCCGTTACATACATGTAGCAAGCCAGCACGTCAAAAGCAGACGTCGCGATCATACCAACGCGTGCAGCTACCTCTTGAGACACCTTCACTTCTGTGCCTTTTGGAACAAAGAGCTTGAGCGCGCGTGTCACCATCGTTGGGATCAAGCGCCTTAGCTCTGGAGCAAGAGATGCGTGATCGTAAGCCGTTTGCGCTGCTTGCACAAAAGCCTTTTTCTCTGGCGAGTCGATGAGTTTTTGTTGCAGAGCTAGCTTTGCTGCTGCTGCTGCTTGCACTTCTTGCTGTCTGATAGCAAGCGCCGTTTTGGCTGCTCTGGCAGCACCGGAAGTTTCAAAAACCGCTCTGAGCTTTCCATCGTCTTGCTCAACCTTTAGGGTGGCATCCATCAGTCGCTGCCGAGCTTGTTGTGCACGCGCTCTCAGCCGATCCTTAGCAGAGCCGCCTTGTTTGGAATCATCGATGACAGAGCTAGTCGCTTCAATCGCCCCGCCAATAATGGTCGCGGCTTGGGTTGCTCGCGCAAAAACAGCTGCGATCTCATCTGGTGATACACCCTCTTGAGTAGCACTTCTAGCAACGAGCCCTTCTAGCTCAGCATAGGCCGCTTCGACTTGAGGTAGATTAGCCACGCCTAAGGCTTGACGCGCTTGCCCTTCAAACCGATTCATCGATGCCTCAATCCCGCCCACTTGAGTATCGTTAGCACGTTCAAGAGCTGCCGAAAATCCGGGACTCTCTTGGAAGCCGACGACGGCTGCGCTCAGCTGATTGACACGCCCTGTGATCTGCTCGACGACACGCGCTTGCGCAGGTTTTGGCCTGCCACCGAAACTATCCGCTTCCACAAAGTAGGCCTGTGCCGCCACCATCGCCTTCGTTGAAGTTTGAAAAACTTCTGCAGCACCTCTTGCCGCAAGAGCCTGATTCGCACCTGCAGCTTGCGCTTGCTCAATAGCCCCGCTCAATTGAGGGATCAATCTCTGTTCAGCATCCCGCTGCAAACAGACAAATTTTAACTCTTGTGCCACTGCCAGGTTCTGTTGCCCTACAGCCCCCATTCCCGTCGCCTGCAGCTGTTTTGCGCGTAGCGCAGCGATGTGCGCAGCGCCGTTACCCGGACCTGATGCTCTAGTTGTCATATTAACACCTTTATTAAAGTTGATTATAATTTATACTAATTATAACAAATTAAATAACTTTAAACAAACAGTATCTTTCAAACTGTAAATAACTATTTTAACCGTTAAGCTGCAAGGGGGATTCTCAGAGAGGTAAAGAAAATATTTTAAAGAAAAAGTGGGCCTAGCGCTAGGCGCCGACCCACTTCGTAGGGATTAAGACCAGAATGCGATGTAGCAGAGACCAAGACCCCAAAGTAGGGTGATGATCGACCACACTTTAAGCCAGCTCTGGTTGCCCCAGTGCATAGTCAGGATGCCCTGGCTCATGAATAGCCCGAGCAAACCTCTAACGAGTAAGCCCCATCCCAGCAGTGTCACTAAGAGAGACCAGTTAGCTACCCATACGTTGTAGGTGTTGATCACGAGCAATCCTAAGAACAGATTGATCGCAGACCACAGGTACAGCGCTGCTGGTGTATTTTTAATAGAAGTGACCACTTTCATCATGTTTTCATGGTAGCAGAGGCACCATAGACCGATGATGATGAAAAAAGGTCCAAATATCGTTGGAATCCACATTGTACTTTGCATCCTTCCCTCCTAAGGCTCGGATTTTTTTAAACTCTAATTCCAACCTTTAAAATTAAATGAATTATTTGTCAAAAGAAAGAATGTCTTATCTTTGATTGCGCTCATAGCGCCCCATCAGCTGAGCCTCAGCGAGGATATGTCCTTGCATGGCTGCCTCAACTTCCTTTTTGCTAGAGCCTTTGAGCAGGGGGAGCTCCTGGTCTAAGGCGTAGAGCTTAATAAAGTAGCGATGTTCGCAGTCAGGAGGGCAAGGACCCTGATAATTCAAGTTACCATCGGTGTTTTTGCCTGGGATACCGGAGGGCTGAGAGTTTTCAGGAATGCGGGATGTGCGCGGTGGGACGTTGAAAATCACCCAATGATCCCACATGCGTTCTTTTCGCACAGTTTCAGGCACGTCGGGATCCTCCATGAGCAATACGAGACATCGGGCATTTAAGGGCACGTCACTGATGTTAAGCTCTGGGTTAACGTTGCTACCATCACAGGTATACTTAGAAGGGATGCGATCGCCATTTTTAAAAGCTGGGCTGGTGAGTTGCATGGGGGAGATCTCCGTTTGAACACTCGATATACTCGATCCCATGAAAAGTTGGCAAGTAACCAAGCATAAAAGACGTTTCATGTGGTTTGCGGAATACTGGTTTGAAGTTCGATCGTCCGCGGTTTGATGTGGGAAAGCTTGATGAGAAAGGCCGCTTGGCAATCGATCCAGAGCGCCTGCTCAAGCGCGCTGTTTTCTTGATCATCCTCAAGAGGAGCGGGAAGGAAGCAAAAGATGCCTCTGGGATCGATTGAGCCGCGCGAAAACAGCGTCCAGGTCGTACTCTGGTGAAGGGAGCGGTTGTTGAATTTGACTTGGCGCACGCCATGGAGGGTCTTGGTCCGACTTTCAAAGAGCGCTTTAGGAAAGGGTTCATGTGTGAAAAGCCTGTATTTCCACTCTCCGCGCTCTTGAAACAGGCTCAACTCTATATCTGTTTGGTACGTCAAGCTGAGCGCTTGGGCTTTCTTTAATGTGGAGTAGAGCTCTTCGACATCGCTTTGAAAGCGGTAAGAGGAGACTAGCCCTTGAATTTGCCAACCGACCACCCCTCCAACAATGGCTAGGATCGCCATAACGAGAACAATCTCGAGCAGAGTGAATGCAAAGAGGGGTTTAGAGCGGGAAGCCATCGACTTTTACTCCTCAAGGTCCTCATCCGAAGAGATCCCCGTATCCAGCTTTTTTTTGTCTCTATATGCTTTTAGACTATCTGATCTGGCGACAATTTTCCCGCCTCGTTCATAAACCCTAAAGTCCTTGCCCCAACCATCTTTGAGCAGCTTCTTTGGGTTTTTGACCATGCCGGAATACTCGAGATAATTCTCTTTCTTCGCAAGGACTTGATCGATTGGTGTGCCTTTGGCAACTTCGAGCATTAAAATATCTTCGATCTCTTGCGCGGCTCGCGTGGTTTTAAAGGCGCGGCCTTCATCGAGACTGCCTTTCATGTTCACACCGATGACGCTGCCGATGATCCCGATGAGCACGATGACGATCATGATCTCGAGAAGGGTGATGGCGTAGATCTTGTGTTTTTTTCGCATAACGTCTCCTTCAAATTAATTGCTGGTAAAGGTGCTGACGTCGGTGAGAGGGAGTAGTACTGAGAGAACGACAAGGCCGACGATGGCACCTAAAATGATTAAAAGCATGGGTTGCAGGTAAGTGGTGAGCTGAAATAGATGTCTTTCCACCTCATCTTCGTACATATCGGCGAGATGAGTGAAGGATTCTCCGAGCTTACCCGTCTCTTCAGCCATGGAGACGAGCCTCTGGATCAGCGGAGGAAAATGGGGAGCCGCTTTGAGCGCTACGCTGAGGCGATCGCCTTGCAAAACGCGTTTTTCTGCATTGCCGATCTCTTTTTCTAAAAGTGGGCTGCGCATCACGTCTCTAGCGTATTCTAAAGCACTGAGGAGCGGCACGCCTGACGTGAGGAGCATGGCTAAGCAGCGGCAAAAACGGGCTAGAGCGCTGTGCAATAGCAGCGTTCTGAGAAAGGGCAAGCGCAGACAGTAGGCATAAAATCTCTGCTTAGCTTGAGGGCGGCGCCAGGTGAAAATGGCCAGGGTCGCGAGCATCGCAAGGGAGAGCAGTAGCGATTGGAGATGGGTGTTGAGCCATTGGCTAAGGCCCACGATGAGCTGGGTCATGGGGTGAAGAGAGCGCCCTTCAAACAACTCCTGCATGTTGGGGATGACAAAAAAGAAGAGGCCAGCTGCCACAAACACGCAAAATACAGAGAGGATCATGGGGTAAGCGAGTGCAGAGGCGAGTTGTTTTCTAAGTTTCTGCTGCCGCTGAATCAGATGGGTGAGCTGGTCAAAGACTGCCACAAGGTCACCGCTTTGCTCCGCGACTTGCACCATAGAGAGATAGATCCGGTCGAATGTCGCAGGGTAGCGCTTCAGCGCTTTGGAGAGCAGGTGTCCCTCTTTAAGATGGTCGCACAAATCGAGTAGCATCGGGTGGATTTTATGCCTTCGGTATTTCTCTTCGATCGTGACTAGGCTTTCATAGAGGGGAAGCCCGGCGCGTAGCAGCTGAGCCAGCTCCTGCGTGAAAGCCTGCAGGAGCTGGGGCGCCATAGCAGCTTGCTGCTTGTCCCTCTGGTGCAATTTGAGCTCGGTGACGAGGACCTCTTGCCTTTTCAGCCGCTCTTTGGCGACAATAAGTGAATCGGCATCGATCACACCTTTGAGCATCTTGCCATCTGCAGTCAGTGCACGGTAGCGGAAAAGCGGCATCTTTCACCTCACTCCTCTTCGCATCCGCGTGTGACGCGCAGCACTTCGCTCGTCGAGGTGAGTCCTCGCATCGCCAAAAAGGCCCCTTCGCGTCGCAAGCTCGACATCCCAGCAGCCAGCGCTACGCGCTGCAACTCAACCGCATCGGCGCTTTGCAAGAGTTGGCGCTTCACCACACCACCTACTGGCATGAGTTCGTAGATCCCGTGGCGCCCTTTATATCCTGAACCAAAGCAGTGTGGGCAGCCTTGTGAATGGTAGAGCAGGTTATCTTTGAGCTCCTGACGCTGTATCCCTAAATCTTTCAATTCTTGGTCTGCAGGAGTGTATGTGGTGCGGCAGTGCATGCAGAGCAATCTTACGAGGCGCTGAGCCACGACGCCAACCACCGAGGATGAGAGCAGGTAGGGCTCGATCCCCATGTCGACGAGGCGTGTGAGCGCTGAAGGAGCGTCATTCGTATGCAGCGTACTTAACACAAGGTGGCCTGTGAGGGAAGCCTGGATGGCAATGTCGGCCGTCTCTCTATCGCGGATCTCACCAATCATGATCACATCGGGGTCTTGGCGCAAGATGTGGCGGAGTCCGGTGGAAAAATTCAGGTGGATTTTGGGATTCACGCCGATTTGAGCCATCCCCTGCAGCTTGTACTCTACGGGATCCTCAATTGTCATGATGTTCATCTCAGCGTTGTTAATCTCAGAGATCGCGCTGTAAAGAGTGGTGGTTTTACCGCTGCCAGTTGGCCCCGTAACGAGCACAATCCCTTCGCTCAAGTTAATCAAGCGGCTGAACTGCTGCAAGCTCTCAGCGCGCATACCCAGCTTATTCAAGCCCAGCAAGACGTTGCTCTTGTCTAAAATACGCAGGACGATCCTCTCGCCAAAGACCACGGGAACGGTGCTGACGCGAAAGTCGATTTGCCGCCCACCCATGCGCAGCTTGATGCGGCCATCTTGCGGCAGCCGGTGCTCCGCGATGTCGAGGCGCGCCATGACTTTGATACGCGTGATCAGCTGAGATTGAAACTCTTTGGACGGGGCGTGGCGCGTTTGCAAGACACCGTCAATTCTATAGCGCACTCCCAGACCATTTTCCATCGGATCGAAGTGGATATCGGAAGCGCCTTGTCCTATGGCTTCTGCCAACATGACGTTGAGCATACGCACAACTGGGGAATCAGCCCCCTTCTCGAGCAGATCGTAGCCATCTTCCACGCCCTCCGCCTCTACATCGACTTCCCCTTCTTTTTGCAAGCTTGCGATGTACTCTGAGGCCTCGTTCTCCTTTTGGTGATAGCACAGTTCAATCGCGGCCTCGAGCGCTGCGCGCGTCGTGAGAACCTCTTCAATTTCAGAGGAGAGAAGATAACCCACTTCCTCCAAGGCTTCGATGTCAAAGGGGTTGAGCAACGCTACAACCACTTTGCCCGCTTTTTCTTCAAGAGGGAGCAGAAGACGCTTTTTCACAAATGAATAGGTCAGCGGAGTCGCCTTATCGCGAATAAATGCGAATTCAGCCAGATCAGAGTAGAACGGCAAAGCGAAACGCTTAGCGAGTGCCTCTGGAGTGCCTGCGGATGGCATTTCTTTGGGAAGAAAGGGTCTTTCCGAGGTAGGTGCAAGTGGTGGCTTAAAAGCTTTGCGGCAGGCCTGCGCTAGAATTTTAGCGCGGGTTTCCACCTTAGAAAAAGCCTGTTTAAGCTGCTCTGTCACTTGGGCTAAGGTGACCTTACTCATACTTCACCCCAAAAAATCGATTCATGCTCTGCGAGAAGAACTGAGCATTCTCGCGATCGATCGATTCCTTGACGCGTACTAAAAATTCTGGGATATCTCCGGGGCGCTTCTTGAGTTCTTGCGTCCTCAGCTGGATCATCTCTTCCTGTGGATCCACAATGATGCGCGGCGTGATGAAAATGAACATCTCTGTGTTGTCATTGGTCAATCTCGAGGTGCCAAAAAGCTTACCGATCCCAGGCAAGTCACTTAAAAAAGGGATTCTTTCCTCTTTGTCGTCCGTGATTTTTCTCCTCAGGCCGCCTAAAATGACCGTTTGACCATCAAAAACGCGCACTTCGTTCTCGATATGCCTCCGATCGATACGCGGGCGATCATCTAGGTCGTTGCGCGTCGTATCAAAGGTCACATTCGTCTGCAGTGTGATATATCCTTTGCCATCCTCAAGAGCCTCACCCGCCTCAGCGAGGTTCACCGTGGGCGTGATGTTGATGATGATCCCATAGTTGGACCGTGTAAAAGATTTTTCAAAAGCGATCCCTTTATTCGTATCAACTGGAGCCGCTCCGTTATTGATCGAGATCTCTTCGACAATCGAGATGGTTGCTGGCGTTTGATTGACCGTGGTAACAGAGGGGGCAGCGTTGAGTTGAATATCTTCTTGCGTCATCAAAAAACTGTAGACTAAGTCATAGGCAGGAAAGTTCTTCGATTTGTGCCCATGGAGCAAAAATCTCAACACTCCATCAATATCCAGTATTCCGTTACCAACTATTCTTTCGTTGAGGTTCTCGCCACTGGGGGGATTTTTTCTTTTATCTTTTATAGATCCCAATCGCAGCATGTTCATGCCAAAGCTGTCTTCATTTGTGAAACGCTTCTCGAAGAGGAGCACTTCGATCTGGACCATCTTTTTAGGCACATCGAGTTTGCGCAAAAGATCCTTGATCTTGATCAGTGCATCTCTGCGGACGACCATGAGCAAATTCCCAGTTTTGGGATCGGGGATAAAGTGATCGGTGCCCGTTTCAATATCTAGCGAGGCGGTATTGCCTATCTTAAGCGGTGGCGGTGCGACGACTAGCGGCGGCGCTGAAGGGGGATAACCATCAGGTGGCGCGCGGAATTGGGGGCCTTGCGCCGCAAAATTGACATCGACCTCTTTATTCGTTTCTGTCGAGGAGGTGATCAGAGAGTTGTAAACCTTCCCGAGCACCTTAGCGAGGTCCTCTGGATTACTGTGGCGGCATTGGTAGAGAGAGACCGTCATCTCAGCAGGGTCTTGCAACTGCTCCTCTGTGTCCCGAACGACCTTTTCAGCACGGTCGACCACATCTTGCTGACCTATGAGAATTAAGGCATTGCCTTGCGCCAATGAGTAAACATTCAGCCCCTCTTGCTCTGGCTTGCCAAAAGGGGGACGCGTCTTTTCAATCGCTTCGCCAAAGAAAGAGGTTAAAATCTTCTCCATCTCTTTCACGGGCATTTTCGTCACGGGCACAACGCGGGAAAGCTTGCCTTGCGAGTTCTCCCATACCGTAGCGTAGAGATCGAGCAACTTCTGCACCTCTTCTTTGGAAGAGATCAGCGCAATCTTGGGACCCACTTGGTAAACAAAGGTCTGCTTAGCATCGGCAAAACGCTCAAAGAAATGGAACGCCGTCTTCACCTGCTCAACCGGTGGAGAGAAGACGTAAAAGAGACGCGTTTGATCAGAGTGGAGCTGGAGCTGTTTGGGATTGGAAGCGATCGCTTGGATCGCAGAAGGATCTTGCTTTAACTGATAGAGCTGTCTGGCATACGTGTTGATCTTCTTAATGCCAACCCCGTTATGCGCCAGAATGATCTCCAGAACCTCTCCCCACGACTCACGCGGGATTGGGATATTCGAATGCATGTTGAGTTTGACCGACGCCATTTCGGGTGGCACGATGTAGAGATAGTCGAGTGAGCCATATTCCATGATGAGTTGAGCAAGGGTCGTCTCCTCTTGATCCCAGAGAGCGTACCCTTCATCTTCGCGCTTAGCATCGGAAACCGCGACCTCATACCAGCGCTTCTGCAGGCTCTGCATTTCGACTTTGATCGCATTGACCCGGTTAAGCAGGTCCTGAAACTCACCATCTTCAGCGCTTTGCTTATAGAGATCGTTGCCTCGCACATAGCATGCATCTAGCTCCGTTCGCAAAACGACAAGACGCTCATTCACTTCTCTTAAAAAGCCATCAATCCCGCCTGGGTGTGCCATAGCGGAGGAGCTCCCAGACGCCATCTTCTCAGCAATCGTCTGCTGAGAGTAGAGGTTCCCAAGCAGGATTGGGCACAGGACGAAGGGGACAAGCCAAATTTTTCTCATGCATGCCTACGTTTTTTCAGAGATTTGTCGGCTTTCTTTCCAGATTCAATCAGCAAAGACAGAGGCTGGACATTCGTTCGATTTTCATCAAAAAGATGCCCAGATAAGACGAGCTGCCCCTGCTGCTTCACGATGCCGTCGAAAATGAGCAGCTCGCCTTTGAGGCGATGGTAAAGGCAGGCTTCCAGCTCATCTTTGCGACTAAGCCGTCTCCATCCAATGGATGTTTTCAGCAACCAGTCCCCTTTTTTTAGAATCATGCGTTTCTTCCCTAAAGCGCAGCTCACCTGGGTGGGACTGCGCAAATGCAGAGCTGAGGGCACAGCGTCCAACTTGACCGTGAGCGGAACCACCTGTTCGGCAGCAACGTCGATCTCCAGCGGGAAGAAACCAGAGTCATCCCACCCCTGCAGCTCAACACCGCGCATCGTGGCAGACTTGACATAGGCTAGTGGTAGATCTCTCGAAGCCTTTTCTAAACTAACCACACGCCACTCCCCATCGCAATACTGCAAATGATCTCCCGACGAGACAAAGCAAGCATAGTTTTGAGAGCCCTTTTTAAACTCGATCTTAATTTTATCTCTCCAAGTGGCAAATTCGCTGCCGCCGTACTTCTGAATCAGCATATCTGAGCCTAAACAGCGCACCGTTTTCAACTCCTCGACAAAGGAGCCCTTCTCCATGGCGTGCATCCCCTTAGGCAAGGTATAATATTCGCTTTTCTCCTCACGCACCAGCTGCCCCTCTTTCGAGATCAGCTTGCGCACGACCTCCACGAGGATATTGCCATTGTCGAGTAAAACCGGCTGGACTTGTAAAGAGGTCTGCTCTTCAGAAAACATCAGCCCCTTGCCCTCCGCTCGCTCCTGCAGAAAAAACGCCTTGCCGTTGGGAATCACCCTCTGCTCCCGGCCGCGGCCTAAACTCACCAAAAGACTCGCTTCCCGCTTAGCCACATCGGGGCGGCTATTGTAAGCCAGCACCGTAAAATCATCTGCTACGCGCGAGGCCCAGCCGTACGCCATTTTAGGATTCAACGTCGTCCCGCCTGTGCCAATCGCCTCGAGAGCAAATGAGGAATGAGGCTTGAGATCCATCGCGCGCTTCTGTGCTCCTTGCAGGTCCAACTTGCCTGGGGAAAAGATCAAAAAGAAAGCCAAACTTATCGCAGACAAAACCACGATTCCAAGACCCAAGAGAGCTCCTAGAGAAAAGAACCTCTCGATCTCAATCTTGAGAGGAGAAAGAATAACCAACGGCTTTCCTCCACTTTTTGCAGCTGTGTCAAGTCTAGGAAATTTCCCAAATAAACGAAAGGGGGAACGCAAATTTTTACATTATTAACCCGAGCCCCAAATAGGTGACAAAATACGCTGCGAGGCAAAGCCAGATTGATTCTCGCGAGGAATAACATTCTTGAATACGAAGGATTCCGAGCGAGAATCGATATGGCGAAGCCACAGCAAGCAGGTTGTCACCTATTTGGGGCTCGGGGTAATACTTAAAGCGAATCTGAAAGCATGGTTTTTCGAATAGCGGGATAGGTTCTTGAGGTGGCTGATCCATTTAAAACTAGGTATTGCTAAAAATGTGGATATGCTATTTAAAAGAAATAAAAAGCACATTCTATTTTATGGGGTTATATGGACGGGAATAAAAAAGAGGGCGTCTCAGTTAAAGAAATCGAAGATTTTGCGAAAAAACATCGCTATGAGGTGTTTTTCTGCCTAACATTCCTGTTAGCATGCTTCTTTAGTTTCGTGATGTTTGGAACAGGTTGGGCGATTATGGCCGGAGCAGCCGGAGCGATTATCGGCGTTCTCCTCTCTGGGAAAGTGATGCACTTCTCCAAATCGATCTTCAACTTCGTTTTCAAGCAAGAGAAGACCACCCAGCTCGTTTTAGCCGGTGTCGTGCTGATCTTAGCGATCTTTCTACCTCCGCTCATCTTTTTGATCATTGGAATGCACGGTGGCAAAGATATCTACCATTGGGCCATGGAGATCTGCTCCCAGCACAACAAGTAACTCATCATACTGCTATGCTGAACATGCATCGATTTTTTCAGGCAAAGAGGGTTTCGCCACAGCCTCTAGCTTATGTTCTAGTCGATTTTGAAAGGGCTTCTTGACACACTCGGAGCATTCTATTGGCCTCTAGATAGCACGCATCTCTAGCTGAAATAATGCTGAAATGCTGTGCGGCGGAAGAGTAATCCTTGAGCTCGTATTGACAACACCCGCGCAAGAATTGCGCAAATTGATATTTCTGATAAGCCAAGGGTATTTTTTCAAGGTATACGCTAGCTTCGCTGTTTCGCCCTTGCAGATGAAGCATCAACCCCATGGCGATCTGAGCATCAAAAAACCGAGGCTGAAGTTCAGAAATTTTCAGCAAAATCTCCTGGGCTTTTCCATACTTTTCGCGACCTAAATAGCAAAGGGCAAGGTAAAACTGCGCTTCAGCGTAGGGCTTTGTTCCTTCAGGCACGCTTTTAAGATGCTTTTTCGCGAGTTCATCGACCCCCATTTTCCAATTGAGGGAGCCGATATCAAACCGCATTTTGGGGGTAATCTGATCAGGAGGGAGGTCACTAACTTGCGCAAAGTAGAGCTGGGCGCGGTAGTTTTCTCCACGCTTTAAATAGTATTTCCCGAGCGGATAGCACACTTTAAGATAAAAAGGATGGGATGGGGGAACTTCGCGGAGGTGCCTGATACTCAATTTGGTTTTGTGTTTCTTGATGTAGTGCATGCCTATAAAAAATTGAGCATCAAAATAACCGGGGCTGCCTTTTGGGATTCTTCGCGCTGCATTGAAAGCTGCTTTTTCGCGCAATTCAAGACTTGTCTTTGGGTCTGATCCATGCCGCATTTGCAGCTGACCACCTTCGTCAATGGGAAGTCGGGGCTGAACTTTGCTCGAAGGGGGCATTACAGCGATCATACAGTGAAAAAGCCTTTGGATGACCAAAGGCTGAAGCCCAGAGGTTAAAACCTCAATAAACCCCTTGTCCAGGACTCCCGCACCTTCAGGGCTAGAAGCCGCAGATTGCCCACCGGCGCGCGAATCAGACCTGCGCGAACGTGTGCGATTCAGTTGACGTCCTTCCAGTTTCTCAAGCGGTATGCCTAGAGGACCACCCGGCAGAGTTTGAGGGTCGGGCCGGGGATCTATACCCTTCGGGAATGAAATTTTTGATAAACAAAAATTTCATTTGATGGCATGATGTTCGCATGAACTTTTTGACCGAGCAGGACCGAGAGCAGCTTAAGCTTCAGCATAAAAGAGAAAGAGATA